>Ga0308019_10000310_pt1 | contig 30333 bp, 25 predicted proteins | sample Neamet284_FD_203135 | JGI IMG/M metagenome (GOLD analysis project Ga0308019, IMG submission 203135) | Marine microbial communities from water near the shore, Antarctic Ocean - #284 | ecosystem: Environmental > Aquatic > Marine > Unclassified | place: Southern Ocean | collected 2014-10-01
AGGTTGGAGACATCCTTTGGCCTCCAAACACTCATGGAGAAGTTGAAGAACAAAAGATTTCAGCCCAACTTATGGGCGAACAGTTTGTCAACATAGCAGGTTATCGCTTTGTAGATTTGCCCGACCGCGATGATTTGCGTAAACCACTACAAGATTTGTCTGCTTTACTCGAATTAAAGGGGACAATATTACTCTCAACAGAAGGAATAAACTTTTTCTTATCAGCGAGTGAACCAAATGTTAGAGCATTCATCACTGAATTGGAAAAGGATGAGAGATTCGTTGGTATCACTCTGAAGCGTTCATATACTGATTATCAGCCTTTTAATCGAATGAATGTACGACTCAAGAAAGAAATTATTTCGGTGGGAATGGACGAGATTCAACCCGCCCGTTTCACCGGTGAGGATATTACGCCAACAGAATTCAAGAAATGGTTAGACGAGGGCCGAGAGATAGCGGTAATCGATACTCGGAACGGTTATGAATTACGAGTTGGTACTTTTGAGAATGCTATAGATCTTAATCTCAAATCCTTCCGACAGTTTCCTCAAGCTGCGGAAGCATTGCTAGAGGAGTTGGAAGATATTCCAATCGTAATGTATTGCACAGGAGGAGTTCGCTGCGAAAAGGCAAGTGCGATAATGCTCAATCAAGGATTCAAAAACGTATACCAACTGAAAGGCGGGGTCCTGGGATACTTCGAGGAAGTAGGGGGAGCGCATTGGGTTGGCGATTGTTTCGTTTTTGATCAAAGAGTTTCAGTTAATCCTCAACTTGAAGAGACAGGATTCGCTCAATGCTTTGCATGCAGGGAACCAATCTCGGAACAAGAGCAGAACTCTCCTGAATATGTTGTAGGAGAGTCCTGCCCATACTGCATAGACCGTAAGTAGTGAAACCTCGACTTTACCAAATCAACCATTCATCTGTTAATTGCAAGTGTGTCCATGCAAATAACTCGTTACCATTTTGCCCATCTCTTGCCACGAAGATAACCTGAGTTTCGGTGACGATCATATTGCCATATTGGCCACTATCTGAATCGTTGCCAAGCCCTTGGTATGGGTCGTATTGTAATTGAATCGTTCCCGACGAATCAAGTGACCACAAAGCAAATCCAATATCGTCTGCCGAGGCGATGAAAACAATATCATCCCCGATTGCAGAGATATGCCTGACACTAGAATCAACAGCTCCGCTGCTCAAATCTGTAATGACTACAGTGCCGTCAATTGTGCCATCACTACTGCATAACTCGTTACCATATGTTGCAGTCACGCAATCAAAGAATATCTTTCCACCATTGACGACAGCTTCTGTCCTTTCACCAGGAATCACTATCTCTGTAGATAATGAAGTAGTCATTCCGTTATTGAAATCATAAGCCCAAAGAGTCGGATTTACTCCGCTGGTTTGTGCATCAAAAATTATCTTACTAGAAAGTGAATGCAAGCCTAGGCCAGTTCCAACGTCTATTGGCCAATTACCGTTAGTGGTATCCATTAGGGATGTTAACCAAGTAACATTTCCAGAATTTAGTAATGCCAATTGTCTTCCAGAGTTAGCAGTCGCAACCACCACCAATCCTTGTTCAGTAGTAACGCTAAATTGTGCTAAAGAGTTTCCATTTGGATTGACATCATATGCCGTTAGTTGTCCACTAGTCGATAATTGATGTGGTTCAAGATCCCCATTTGAATCTTTAGCGATGAACCAAAGATTCTCAGCATCGCTATCAAGCAATGAGAATGCATCTACAGATAATGTCGAAAAACTTGAATTCAGAATTGTTCGAGTTGCATTATCAAATGTTGGTATCTGTGAAAGTTCAACAATATCGCTTGAATTAGCCCAATGTATTGTATTAGAACTAGTAGTAAACACAACACCTTGCATGAATGGAACCAATACTGAGTTCGCATCTATGCTATTCTGAGCAAATATATTCTGTACAATATGGGTGCCAAGAGTAGTTCCATCAGTGACCCATAATTCTCTTCCATTAGTTCCATCATCAGCATCAAAGAAAATAAGTTCTCCTTGTGGACCTGCAACACTAGTGAATCCCAGTGCATTACCTGGTAGCGAGTCTCCTAGGGGATTAATGTCGAGAATCATAGTTGTAGTGTCCATTATTCCTTCAGTGGTCCACAATTCGCAGCCGTTAAAAGGGCTATATGCTGCAAAGATAGTGATGGAGTATTCTTCATTCCAATTCATAGCATTACAATTTGGAGTTATTCCATCATTACTATTTGGTGCAGTATTAGAGATTATTTCAGAAGTGAGTGGAGTCGAACAAACTTTCAATTCCTCGTCGACTTCATCATCAGAGAGATTACCATCAAAAGCGGTTGAATTACCAGTACCATCATCTATTCCAAAGCGCAAAATGAATCCGACTGGGCATATGTTAGAAGGAGGTATTTCCTTCTTTACAAGGGCGGGAGCACCGCTTCCGCCATTATTTCCATCGCCACCAATTTTACCATCACAAAGTTCGTTAACAGTAGCAAACTCTTCATCATCAAGGTAATCATTTTGATTTACATCTATTCCTGAATAGATCGCTATTCCGCCCTCAGGACAAGTTGCATTGCCGATGTTAATTGTAATCATTCTAACTAGGCTAGAAGTGCCATTATCTCCGAGTCCACCTAAGTCACCATTGGCACCTTGAGGTCCAGAAAGACCTTCTTTGCCATGGCAAATTTTTGTAGTCGATGAGATTTCTATATCATCGAGGATACCATTTTGATTAGTATCTGTGCCAATGAAAATATCAGAACCACCTTCAGTACAAATCATATCAGCTTCACGTCCTTCAGAAAGAACTAGAGTTTCTATTCCATCTTGACCATCTTTTCCTTGAGATAATTGTAATCCGTTTAGAACAACAAGAGCATAACTTGACAAGATTAGTGCAACAACAATTGATAATACTTGAATTGTAATCAATACTTTTGACTTCCGGCTTGGGCGGTTTCGTGCTAAAACACCTTGATATCTACCATTTTCGACAACACTTTGTCTGTTGCCATTTTGCGTTTCAATGGTGCGGTTTTGTTCACTAACCTGTGGCACAATTCGGCCAGTTTGGTCATGTGCAGGTTCTCCTGCAATAGGGGCATGTTCAACCGTGATACTATTTGGTGACATAAATTATAGGGATTCCCTCAATGGTATCAAAGGCTTCGGTGTTTAATCAATATATATTCACCGAATTAGCGCACGCGAGAGAAAAATAATTTATTAAAGCACATCTGTCACTCATCGGAGGGGGGTTAATTGATGAATGACCAATCACTGCCTCGTAGCATGGAACTTCCTCAACGCCTCCAATCTCAATTAGATGGAGAAGAAGGTGAGACAAGACAAAAGGCAGCACGATTGGTAGTCGATTTGGCTACAACAGCTGGTGCAGATGGATTTGTTAAAGCAGCACATGCCCACGTTTCGGGAGTTTCAGTTATTACTGGCGGACATGGATTACGCAGGTTTCTTTCAGATTTAAGCGGAGATAGCAGCGGTGTTGTCGCCATCCCTACAACTCTCAATTCAGCGGGTTGTGACAAAGAAAAAATGCAAGAAATGGATATTGCGTGGCCAGATTTCTTGGAACAACAATTTGAGATTGTTGTGGCTTATGAACGGTTGGGGATAGATGCAACACTCTCCTGCACACCTTATGATAGAGGGGTTACCAATCCCGAAGGAATCGCTTCTTGGGCAGAATCAAATGCAGTATGTTTCTCCAATACCTGGACCTCTTTAATCACAAATCGAGAATCGGGGTTATCTGCATTAGCAACCGCATTAACAGGCTATGCTCCTCGCTGGGGATTACATCTTGAAGAAAATCGAATTCCCAATATCATAGTTGATATCGATTGTCAAATGGACACCTTATCCGACTGGTCTATACTAGGAGATTGGATTGGAAAGCAAGTCAAACCAGAATGGGATTTACCTTGGGGTCCAATGCCACTGATTACCGGTTTGCCTAAAGATCTGAGTTTTGCCCGAAAGAAAGCCTTGACCGCAGCAGCAGCAAATTATGGGATTCCAATGCTTTGGGCAGTGGGCCACTCACAAGACCCACCACTCGACAGAAACGAAGATGGGCAATGGCAAGCACCCGACAATGGTTGGCAAGGCCAACTAACTTTCAGTGCAGAAGATTTGCAGCAACGTTACGATGATTTGGCGCCAACCGGTCAAGTTGACTTAGTTGTAATCGGCTGTCCTCAAGCAAGCCTAGAAGAGATACGAATCACCGCTTCAGCAGTACGCTCACACGCAGAATTTGGAGGAAAAATTCCGGATAGGAGATTATGGGTTTTTACTAGTGGAGAGAATTATCAGTTAGCTTTGGCAGATGGCAGCATCTCAATTCTGGAGGAAGCAGGGGCTCTAATTTTACAAGATACTTGTCCAGAGGTTACGCCATATAATCGCCAACACTACAATCATTTGTTGACAAATTCGTTGAAGGCTGAGCATTACTTGACTAGCGGACTTAACAAATTACCAACCAGCGTGATGCCTATTGAGCAATGTGTTGCCCATGCCATCGACCCACAGTTAAGTGCAGGGCCTCGTCCTCAATTACAAGCAAAAGCACAACCTCAACACCAATCAGCAAAGACATATCAACAAGGTGAGGTAGAAATTAAAGGAAGTGGATTATTATCGCAAGAAGATTTCACAGTAACTGGTAAAGCCTTGGTAACCGATGTTGCAATCACCTATTTGGGCTATGTAAATGCAGATACAGGAGTAATAGAAGAAACAGGCCATCCCTTAGACGGCGAAGCGGTAAAAGATACAATTTTGATTTATCCTAAAGGTTCAGGTTCTACCGTTGCACCATATGTTTTGATGGGATTAATTTACACCGGAGTCGGTCCTAAAGCCATCGTCAACAGAGATGTATGTCCATTGACACTTCCAGCATGTTCACTTCTTGATTTGCCATATGGACATGGTTTTGAAACAGATCCATGTATTGCAATAAATAATGGCGACCAAATTGAAATGAAGCGAGTTGATGGAGTCGTGACTCTCTCAGTATTGCAACGTGCATGAGTGATTTCCATGTTCGAAGGAAAGAAAGTTCTCGTTACTGGAGGGGCTGGATTCCTAGGTTGCGATCTTGTTGAATCTCTTTTGGAAAAAGGAGCATTAGTCATTGTCCTCGATAATTTATTTAGAGGTAAGTTAACCAATTTACAAGCATCTTTGGATAATCCTAATTTTACTTTCATAGAAGGTGATGTATGTCTTGAATCAGATTTGCTAAAGTGTGAATCGATTCATTCTGGCTTGGATATAATCTTTCATCTTGCAGCGATTAATGGAACAAAATGGTTTCATGAAAAAGCCAGAGATGTCATCGAAACAAACATCATAGGTACTTTGAGGACTTTGGAATCAGCCCAGAGATCTAATGCAAGATATGTATTGGCAAGTTCTCCTGAAGCATTTGGAGAATCAAAACAACAACCTCTTAGTGATGGTAATCCAATGGTGTTTTCAAATCCAGCCATCCATCAAAGGCATTCTTATGGGGCAAGTAAATATCTTGATGAAGTTGCTACACAACATGCGATTAGAGAGGGATTGGATGCAAGAATAGTTAGACCGTTCAATGCTTATGGGCCAAAACTATTGGGTGATGAGTATGGCCAAGTTGTAGCGATATTTTTCCAATCTATAATTGATCACGAACCAATTACTTTGCATGGTGATGGTAGCCAAACACGTTCATTTACTTGGATTGATGATGTTACAGAAGGATTCATCAAAGCTGCAAGCGACAAAGCGCAAAGTGGCGATGTATACAATATTGGTAGCCAACAAGAAGTTAGCATCGCTCAATTACAAAAAATGATATTTTCAATTGTATCAGAAGATGGCAATTGGTTTGGTGGGCTTCCGATGGTGACAATCGGTGAAGGGTATCATGGCGATAGTGTAAGGCGCCTTCCAGATATTACCACTAATCTCAAAATAGAGTGGAAGGCAATGGTAACTTTGAATCAAGGTTTACAACAAATGTGGGATTCAATAAAAACAACTGATTAGTTCAATTGTAGTGCTTGTCCACTTTGACAGACCAACTATTCGGTGACTCAGTCAAACTGTCCATTCCATGTTGGCATAATACTCTAAGGCCATTGATAGGTGATTGCTCATCGCTGACAAATATTTTTTCAACTCTTAAAACTACTAATTTTGCGACTGCTTGGGGTAAATCTCTTTCCTCTACAAGAGATACTTGAATTGCAGCAACCGCTTGTCCGATGAGCATTTTATTATCGTCAACATTAGTGAAGTCACAAATATCCCACTCACTCTTATCCGCAGTTAACTGAGTGCCAGCGAGATCAACATTTTCAGCAGAATGTTGTGAGGCCGGAAGAAGATGAAGAATTGCTTTACCATTTAGTCTCAAATTGACCAAAGTATCTCTTGGCCGGCCATCTCTTGATTGAGACAGGGATGCTACTAGCAATGGTGGTGTGTTAGATACGAGCATAACAGAAGAAAGAGGTGCGAGATTACCCATGCCCTCAGAGTTTTCACTCGCTGCTACGACAAGTGGCCGAGGGGATAACAAACCACTCAACCAGGTCGCTCGCTGAGGATGGTCCAAATCATCAATAATGATCTCGTGGCAATTGTCTAGCAAATTAGTTGGCTCATCCTCATCAAACCAATCATCCAATTTTCCAGAATTTAATTCCTCGAGGGAGTATGCTGTGAAATCCCTATAAGATTGCCAAGCAGCAATATCTTCATTGTCACCACGTGCCTTTTTTCTTGTAATCGATTTATCTGAATAGGTGATACAACGGCTAAGGAAATCTGCTACGATTGCTTTTTTATCCATTATCTCACCTCTTTGCATCATATTGTTGGCGGGTCATTAGGAATCTTGCAGGATTGCCGGCCCACACTTCTCCTACGGGGATGTCATGTGTCAATGTTGCTCCTGCTGCTAATACCGAATCATTACCCATCGACACACCAGCGACGATGTTAGAGCCGCCTCCTATCACAACGCGATTACCGATTTCAACGATTTGCCACAGGTTTGAATCGCCGGAAGGTGGATACTTATCATTCATTATGGTGGCGTTTGGACCGATGAAGACATCGTCTCCTATACGCGTCTTATTTGCAATATATGCACCACCTTGAATTTTGCAATTATCACCAATAATTACACTCGCCCCTATATGGGCGAGCGATCCAATATTACCCGCGTTACCAATCTCGCAACTATCCCCAATGTGGCAAGGCCACCATGCAATGCTACCACCAGCAAGAATGACTTTTTGGTTGCGAAGTTGATTGAGTTCTGACCCAATATCTTCGCCGTTGGAACTCACAGATTTCACTCCGCTATATTCAGTTCCCGAATTAACATTTCAACGTGATTTTTTGCCTTGACATTATACCTTGCAAATATTAAATCGCCTTGTGGGTTTATGACGAAAGTTGAACGAGCGCAACCCATGTATTCTTTGCCATAATTCATCTTCGATCTCCAAGTTCCATATGCATTGTGAAGGGTTTTATCTTCATCTAATAACAGTGAGAAATTTAGTTGTTGTTCGGTGATGAAATCTTCATGTGATTTTGTTGAATCTATGCTAACTCCTAAGACCAAATATTGGTTACTATTCAACCTCCCCATCTGATCTCTGAAGTCACAAGCTTGTACAGTGCATCCGGGTGTGGAATCGCGTGGATAAAAGTACAAAATAACAGTCTTTCCAGAGGCGTTAATCGCTTCTAAATCATGCATATTTCCATCACTATCATTCATACGAAAAGTAGGGGCTTTTTGGCCGCTTTCTAGGTTCACTGTGTCGCTCATTAATTGCAAGGGCGGGAATCTAGCACATCAAGGGTTGCTTTATGCCGTATTGCACCTTTTTGAGTGCCAATTATGCTATGGTTTCATTACAGTGTGGCGTTTATGCGTTATACATAAGACACACTACGAATTGCATAGAGTGGAGGGTGTCAAGCGATTCTTTCAATAACTGGCGGTAACAAGATGTGGGCATGGTGACGACACGCATGACCGGCAGGAGCCGTCGTTACTTCAAAAAAATACAGCGCTCAGATACTCGTTATGAGTTGCAAGAATTGTCCAGTACGATACAATCCGATTTGGACAAAAGAAAAATCTCTTACGATGCAGCATTAAATTTGGGCAATATCATTCAAAACAGGGCAGATCAATTGCCCGGTGACACCATAGTTTACTCCATCTCTGACCGGGATGCATATCGAAGAACTTTGGAACTCTATCTTAGGGATTCTTTGTTGACAAAAACCGAGCAATTATTGCTTTGGGAAGAGAGGCGCAGATTGGGAATTAGCGATGAGGAACATGAACGCTTACTGGTTCAGTTAGTGGCTCAATGGAAACGTCAAGGAAAGAAGGTTACAATCGACCAATTCCGTACTCCAGGTGGTGAGTCTGTTGCGTGATTCTAGAACAAATATTAGCACCCTTCTAGCAGGGTTGATTCTACTGGTTTTATTGACTCCAAATATCGCTCCATTTACTAGCGCTAGTGATGGCGCAAGAGCTAATCCTGATTTCTCTGTACAATCGATTACACTCGATGGCGCAGGTTCTGTTTGGGAAGGGGTCGACTTAATCCTCGAGCAAGAGCAACACATAGTTAGAATCGTTGTAGCTAATACTGGCTCGGCCAGTGGAGCGGTCATACTAAATCTCGTACACCAAGGTTCGCCAACTGCTGGTGAAACTACGGTCACAAGTGTAAACCTGGGGATTTTATCCGCTTCATCGACCAGCAACCCAATCCTAATTTCTTGGAATGCCACCACTGGTGATTCACAGTCTTTATTCGCTCGTGTTGCTGCTACTTCAGGTTCAATCGATTCCAATAGTGCAAATAATGAGCAAAGATTAGATTTCCATGTTAGAGTCTTCCAATCTGGAGCGGTTACTGGAGAAACAATCCCTGAGCCTCTTGGTGGGCAGAGTACTGCTAGATTGACCAATGCGATTCACCCAGTGACATCAACCGTTCTAAATCAAGGGGTAATGGCACTGTCTGCTACTATGGAACTTTCGTTCTTTGAAATAGCCACTCCCGGTAATACTTTCACACTATGGTCCAATACTTTGACCTTGGAACCAGGTTCTCTTTTGAATCCAGCAACCGCTAGCGTTCTTACTACCTCTCTCGATGCGACTTCAATTACAGGTATTTGGAATTTAACAGCGACAGTCCATTTCAATGGAACTGCATATACAGATCCACAAATCATAAGTGAAGTCGATGTAGAGTTTTCAAACTATGTTGCAGAATTAGCATCTCCTTCAGATCGAACTACAGAGCCTGGAATGCAGACTACAGTAACTTTCCTTCTCAAGAATACCGGTCTCTCATCAGACTCGTTCACCATCGGCATTAGCGATGTACTGGGCTGGACAGATATGTCACTGGATGGCACATCAACTGCGGTAATTTCTCCAAATGGGACCACTACTGTACAACTCTCAGTATCAGTGCCAATAGGTGCATCAAGGTCACTAGTGGAAAGTCTTACCTTGACTCTAACATCAGTTCAAGCAAGTTATACCCTCACAGGCATGACTCGTATAATGTCTGGAGAATATTATTCTGCATTGGTGACAATGCCAGCAGGAGTGACCATGGCAACTCCAGGACAAGAAGTTGAATTGTCTGTGCAAATTGAGAATAATGGTAATGTTCCAACTTCTTTCAACTTAAATGCGGGATTAGGCGTTTCGGCAAGTAATTGGACTTTAGCGCTGTCCTCCTCCTCAACAGCACTGGTAAATGATGGCTCTACTGTTACAGTAGTGCTTACAATCGTAGTCCCTCCTATCCAACTTCCTCTTGACGCCAGCGAGTATAATCGTGCTGGCGATTCGATTAGTGTATGGGTGATGGCTCAAGCAACTGGTGGAGGAATGCCTACATCTGATTCTGCAGCAGTTGAAGTTATGCCAGTAATTGTTGTTGACCCCGGTTTGCCAACAGAGCATATTGAATTGACAGTTCAAGATGTTATTAATGCCAAGAATGGAATGGGGCTTGACGAAATACTTGGCCTCAATGTTGAAGTTCGTCACAATTTAGTGACAGACATCTCAGAAACAGTGGATGCAAGTCTTACAGTCGGTGTTGTCACCTTTACTGCAGACAACATTGGTGGATTTGACGAAGCATCGAGATGGACTGCAGATGTAAGTCCTTCAACTGTAACAGGATTAACTCTCGGAGAAATAAAAGCAGCCTCATTCGGGATTCAAGGACCAGATGACGATTATCCTCTTGCTGGAACTATTAGGATTCCAGTGACCGCATCCCCTACCTTAGGAGGGGTACACGCAGGATCAGGGGTTATAGCAGCAAATGTAACGAGAAATCTTACCATTACAATTCCACAGATAATGGATGCTGAAATATTTGAACAAGGTCCTCTTGACGCCGAAGTTGGAATCCAAACAGATTTCGATTTGAATATCTCAAATACAGGTAATGATTTGACATCCTACCGTCTAACTATTGTCGATGACTTGCCAGATAATTGGGCCGCATCCCTCAACACTGCTTCTAATTCCAATATCATCGATAATTTGTCAGCAAATGTTGCAGACCATCCAATTATCGGCACAGACCATATTTCCTTATTCACTCTCTCGGTAACTACGGACCCTCAAACTCCTGCTGATACTTTACAGCCACTTTCAATAAGAATTGAAGAAAGGGACACCGGCCTTTACATCGACACCCATACGATTGATATTAGGGTCGGAGAGGTGATTAACGCTTCACTCTCACCAACCAATCAATCAGTGGACATGAGTGCATATGAGACTCCACTGACAAGAGTAATAATCACCAACACCGGAAACGCTCCAACGAACTTCAACCTATGGCTGGACTCTTCCAATTCAGCAGATGTTGCATTTACACTTGAAAGTCCTAACGACCTTCTAATCGCGGCTGGATATGAGAGTTCGGTAAAGATTAGAATCACACCAAGCGAAGATGCTAGTTTTGATGAATTATATATGGCTACACTTTGGGTTTCAACTGATTCTGGTTTGAATTTGTCTGCCAATATCGTAGCAAATATTAGCGAAGAACACCTACTTGAAATCAATGCACCTTCTCAAATTGCTGTAGTCCCAGGAACGTCGCAGGATGTATTATTCAATTTAACCAATATTGGTAATTTGGCAGAAACTGTAACTGTGACTATCGCAGTTGAAGGGAATTGGACAGTGACCCCATTTACTCAGGAATTTACTTTGCCAATCGATGCGGTTATCGATGGTACAGTCAATGTAGAAGTTCCTGCACTTGGCGGCTCTGATGACCTTCTAAATGGTGCAGTGCACAATATGACAATCACCGTAACGGATTCAGCTACGTCTGCAACACTAGGCGTTCGTTCCGTAGAATTAGTGGTCGGTGCATTATTCCTCGTCGAAACAGAAAATTGGCCGGATGAGATGTTATATCACCGTCAATGGGAAAGAACTTGGAATGTGATTCTAACCAATACTGGAAATGAGGATGTCACAGTTTTAATCGATTATGATATCTTACTGCCAGGATTAGCCATTGATAGTGATGCGTGGAAATTGGGTGATGGCGCAGTAACTACATTGATATTACCTCGTCAATCAGCAATACCGTTCTCATTTAGTGTACTCGGTGATGAGTTTGAGCCAGATTTGACATTAGCAGCGGACTTGGTAGTAACATTCACTCCAGTTGATTCATCAATTGAAGGTACAGCGGAATTAAGAACTACTTTGAAAATGTCACGATTCTTTGAGGCATCACCGATTGAACTTCGCCCACCAGCAGATGATGGGCCAATGCAAGTTGATTTGGTATATTCACACATACCATCATTCAATTCATCAATAGTGGCTTATGAATTAGAATTGTGTTCAGCCGTCAGATTATTTGATGTTGCCAATTCAAATCTGAACGCAGATGATTACATTTGGAATTTTACCGTGATGGTTGATTCCACTGTGCACTATCTATCTCTTAACGCAAGTTGTGCCACTGGATCACAGGGTAATAGTTCCAGAATCCAACTCCCAGCACGTGCTGCATGGGATACTAGCGCTCCAATCAGAATTGTTGTTGATGCCCCTAACCGACCAAATATTCTACCAGGGGATGGATATGATCTGACTTTTAGATTATACCACCCAGGTGAGAATCTTGGCTATTCCGTCTTCACTGAAGAAACATTCACTTTTGCTTTAGATGTATTTTCAGACCCAGAAATTGGTGATATTACAATCACTGAAGGTGATTTAATCGAAGGAACCGAAGCGATAATGTCTATTGTAGTGAAAAACGGTGGAACTGCACTTGCTCTCGGAGTCAATGTCAATCTAGAATGTGATAATCTAAACATTCTTGAATCTCCACCAGAGATTTTCCTACTGGGTCCTAATAGTGAAGAAACTCTGATCTTTAGAGTTGAATCGATTAATCTGGATTGGTGGGCACAATCACTACCAGTGAAATGTACTGCAAGTTTGAATGGAACATTGATGCACAAGAATATTGTTGCTAATGATGTAGGAACATATGAAGGAAATGTTGAATCATTCAGTTGGGGTCTTACTATTAGTTTCATAGCAACAGTCGTTCTAATGATAATTTCACTATTCTTAATCAATCTATCATCAAGGAATGAAAAGATGCGCTTGGTTGCAGTTTACACAGGTGTGGCTGCATTAGGATTCGCATTCCATATCGGTCAAGCATTCTCATTAACATGGTGGGGACCTGCAATTCTCATTCTAACAGCCCTATGGGTTTGGAGAATGACTTGGTCATGTAGTGAAGAATTCCGCCTTATCCATGAGGATTACCAACGTGCAAGAAGAGGTGTTTCAACTATGTATGCTGACCACTTTGAGGCCCTTGCAGATGGTCGTAAACAACTTTCACTGATTCTGGCATTACCGGTATTCGGTATGATGGCAATCGTACTAGGTATTCCTCCTCAAATGGCGGCAGATCGCTCTAACCTCATCTCATTAGTAGTATATATGGCTGTAATAATGATCGGTGTTTGGGTTCTCTTAGCAAAGTCTGATAAGATGTATGGAAACCTATTCGGACGCTTAACAGATGTAGAAGTAAAGGCAACAAGAATCGAAAGAGATTTGGGAGACCCTGCTCGCCTTCTAAATGAATTGGCGGACGAGGGATTAGATCTAACCGCAATCTTTGAAGGAGTTTCAACAACAACAACAGTTTCCGATATAATTTCCGAAAACAATAACGACGAGGGGGTGAACGACGATGTCTGATGACGATTTAGATGAACTTGAAAGTGATTTTGATGTACAAGATGTTGAACTTGGCGAAGGCGAAGTCGCAGAAGCCCGTAACGTCATTGCAGCAGGTAAAGATTCAGCGGATAGGTTGATGGCAGCTTCACGAGAATTAGAATCAATTGTATATGGAGTGGTACAAGATGAAACCAATTCATTAGCGGGAACAGAACTGGATATTTCAGATGCTAGAAAGTTCCTTTCAATTCACAAATTGCGCAAAGCGAGGAAAAGCGTTCGCCGAGCAGAAAAAGCTCTTGCCGAATTAGAAGAAGATGTCCTGTACTTACGCCGAAGTATCGCCATGCTACACCGACTTCTAAATGAGAAGCAAGTGACCGAGGGTGAAGTTGAAAATATTCTCATTCGCCTAAGAACTGCAACAGGTGCAGCAGAGATTGGTGAAGTCGGTACTGCTGCAAGTGAAGTTGAATTCCTAGTCGATGATTTGATTGGCGGAAACACATCAACTCTCAACCCATTCCTATTCCGCCATTTCTGGTTAGGCGTTGATACACGCTGGCCAGCAGGTGGGGATTCAGGCGTTTTGTTGGTCAGAATAATCAATGATGGTCCGATTCCAATGCCAGTAATGCGTATTTCACCCCCAGTACCACTTGGCTGGACTGCTAATCCTAGTACCGTGGACTTGCCGATAATTTCCCCTGGTGGAAATGTCCCTCTTCGCTTCGAAATAACTGCTGCTAGGAGATATGGTGCAGATGAAATTCCTCTATCTCGCAAACTGGCAATCTCAACATCCTATGAGATGCGGTCTGGTGAGATCACGATTACTATTAGAGCGCAAAACCGCTCAATGGAACCATTATCCGATGTAGTACTCTCACCATGGCTTCCGCCAGGATTTACAACAGATAAGGTGCCATTCGTGGCTCGCTTGACTCCAGACGAAGTTGCATTGATTAGAATGCCACTACGCATAGACATGGGAAACGGAGGAACTTCCTAGGCCATGTATCATTTTCTACCCCGTAAGGGGGAGGACGAGTAATAAAAACAAAAACGTAAATGAAAAAACAAAAAGGTGAAAAGAAATGAAAAACGAAATAAACGAAAATAACGATGAGCTCGCCGCTATCGGAATTGGTGCAATGATTGTATTCATCGCATTGATTTTGGTGGCCGCGGTAGCAGCAGCTGTAATTATACAGACTGCTGAAAAATTACAACAGAATGCCCAAGCTGCAGGCGATGACACACAAGAGCAAATGTCTACGAAAGTGATACTTATCTCTACAGTCATTGAAACAACGACATCCCTGTTCTCAACCTTTGAGTTGGCGCCAGGTTCTGAACCAATATCTTCCGATGGAATCGGCTATACAGTTGTCTGTGATACTGGTGGTGCGAATGCAATATATGCTGACGGGTCCTTCACGGACGCTACAGCACATACTGGTAATGGTGCTACTACAGGACCAATAACATTGCTTCCAGGAACAACATATGTCGTTTCAATCGATATTACTGGATGTTCCCCTGCGGCAAACGCAGACAACATCATGGTCATATCGGTCACTGGTGGTGGAAATACATACGAGGAGTTACAATACGGCAGTTCACCTGCTGTAGGAGACGTAGTAGTTTAAGGTGATTATCATGCAAATAAATAACGAAAACAATGAAAACAACGACAACGTGGCAGCAATTGGTATCGGCGCAATGATCGTCTTTATCGCACTTATTCTTGTAGCAGCAGTCGCTTCAGCGGTCATTATTCAGACCGCTGAAAAACTACAACAAAATGCACAATCTACAGGTGATGACACTACAGACGAAATGTCTGGAAAGGTAACTGTCATGAATGTGTTTGTTGATTCAAGTACCGATTACATGGTTTACTTCCGTCTTTCCGCTGGTTCTGATGACACTGCAGATGTTGACATTCTATGGCAGCTCTCCTGTAGTGATGGTGCAGTAGCCCCGACTATGCAATACATAGCAGGTGATTTTTCTGCTTCAGCCATCACAGCTCTTGATGATTCAGGTGTAGTAACGACCGCAGCAGCGGGTGTTGGTTACCGAGTTGCCATTGCAGCAGCTCCTGGAGATGACTGTGGACCAGATTCTATGTTCACCGCCGATGAGAAGGCAACATTGTTCATCCACGTAGTAGGTGGAGGATCAACCTACGATGTTCTCAAGATTAATGATAATACTCTTGGCGCCGTGGTAGTCTGATTTTATCTGAGTCCACTTAATGTGCTTCGGCACTAAGGACTCGGGGAGGAATTACACATGGCATGGCCATTTAGTGGCGGAGCTGGAGATATCCAGGATGCAGACGCTTTATTGAGTGAAGAACGCTTGAAGATCATGGCAAATGTTGCCATTGAACAAGTCCCTCTCCCAGAAGAGGGTGAACTCAGTGAAGAAGATGCTTGGACAATATCCCCTGGACCAACCCAAGCCCGCCTCAACAGTATCGGAAGCGTACCGAGCGTGGCAGCAAGCCTCGCTCCTGCACAATCCGTGAATATGAGTGCACAAGTTGACACTTCTAGTTTGGAACGTCTAATCAGTTCACGTCTCGACATGGTCGAAGATGTGCTCAGATTGGTTGAACACAAATTGGATGAAGCATCAACTAATCATGATGGATCACAATCCGAAGGAACATCAGAAGATGGGTCTATGGATGAAGATGCAAACAGTGGAGATGTAATCGTCACTTCATCAGGAGAAGTCATTACCACTACTGGTATTGAACGAATGATGGATGAAGATAATGCTCCGTTAGTTGAATTGTATGAAGCACAGGCACTCAAAGCAAATCCGTTCCTTGTCGCGCCATCTGATGGTCTCGGCGGGGGTACAAACCAAATTGGGGGCCCGACGATATCGGCTCTGCTTCTAGACAATATGTCTGGAATGGCAGCAGTCAGTTTTACTCAGAAGGCAATCGATTCAGGAATGTTAACAGCGGATGAAGGAGAAACGGTAATGGCAATTGTACAATTGGCAGCACCGGGAGAATCTGAAGCAGCACTTGAAGACCATCTTGGTAACAAAGAGCTTCTAACACTCTCTGCCCTAGTCGAATCTTGGCGTAGTTCAGTTGGATTACGAGGTGAATTGTGAAATGGGTGCTTCGGTCGGAATCGGAGGTTTGATTATTGGCATGACCATGATGGTCGTGTTCTCTATGGTAGTGGCATCATTTGATGCAAAAGTTGATTCTTCACTACAATCAATCGATTCGGCCAATGAAGCATTGCCCGTTTTCACAATCGACGATGCCACCCTTTGGGAAGGCGCAGTCGTCGATGTTCAAATCGTCGGCGGAGGAAGCGGATATTCTAATGGGAATCTAGTCTCTTCAACAGGTAATGGTGGCTTCACAGGCACCTTTACTGTTGACGGTAGTGGTACGATAATTAGCGTGGCAATCACCAGCCACGGAAATTACTCGTCCGTACCAACTATCGTCGTTCAAGGGCAGACTCCATTGTCAGCCGCGACCCTCACTGCAACGCTCGGAAACTTCATCCACGCTAATATCACTAACACTGGTTCTTACATAACCTCACTAAGAGAAATTTGGCTATTTTCAGATGGCGACACTCCAACCAATCTTGGAAGCATATACACATCTGGGAGTTCTAATCCTTATTGGTATTCTGGTGAAACACTCCATATCCAGTGGGCAGAAAGTGGTACATTACCAGTTTCTAGACTTGCGATTACAGCCAAAGGTGTCAACATGGCATCAACACTTGCATGAGGTGAATCTATGGCGGATGGAGGAGCATCAACATTCATTTTGCTGGTTACAGCATTGCTAGTGTCTAGTTCTGTTTCGATAGTTCTAATCAATCAATGGGGGGATCTGTCTAGCGCGATTGAAGATGACCGCAGGGGCAAAGAAGCCGATACAAAAACTTCAGTTTCCTTTGCAGGTGATGCAATGGAAGTTGAATATGATGACTCGGTAAGCCCCAATGAGATGACTTTCTATCTTCAAAATACTGGCCAATATGTCCTTGATGAAAGTACTCTTGTAGTGATTGTTGATGGAGCCTCGGTAACATCAAGTATCACAGCAACAATCGTGCCTGGCGGTACAGTTTGGAATGATGTTAAGTTATTAAAAGTAGTAGTCTTTTCTAATTCCTGGACATATCAAAACGATGATGGCGTGAGCCTTTCAGTTGTAGTTTCTTCAGAGGCCACTTCCGGCTTCCGCGGAACTGATTCACTAAATATGGAGGTGAGATTAGATGTCTGATGGAATAGATACAGAAGATCCAATGTTTGCAGCACATAAACCGGTTGAAGACGGATTCCCATTCGTTTTAGAAACCGATTCACTTGCAGATTCGATGGGGTCAAGATTACCAAATCGTTCACTATATGTTGTTCAAGGTGATGTTGGTTCTGGAAAATCGTTGATGGGTCAAAGATTATCCTTTGGGCTTGCGGAAAACAATGTCAAAGTATTAGTCATTACAACAGAATTAACCACGCGAGGATGGATTGAACAAATGGAATCTATCGGCTATGGCGTCACAGAATTCATCCGCACAGGACAGTTGATGGTTTTCAGTCGCTTTGGAACAATCGCTGAAGCACTTCCAAATATTGGTCTCCAACAAGTACTCGACAGTGAAGCAGTTTCCAAGGCAGATATTGTCATTATTGATTCTGCAAGTTCTCTAATGCCAAATGACTTAGATGAAAATGGTAGATTCAAAATGATGCAAAACCTCCGCAGAATCACCAGTGAAGGACGTTCAATCATGCTCTGTGTTGATGAGAATGAAATGGATTCTAAACTATTACATACGCTTAGAGCATCATCCGAAGTAGTCTTGGATATGAGAACTGCAATGATAGGTGGAGATATCAAGCGCAATATCGTTGTGACAAGATACCTCCGGGCAGCAGGACCAGTCCAATCTTCGATTGGCTGGAGAGTTGAACCTTCTATGGGATTCATCGTAGATATTACAGCAGTAAGTTGATGGAGGGATTAGTATGAGCGATGAACAAAAATTTGCTAAAGGAGATTTGGCCAGTGTAATGGCCGCACATCCTCACGTAGCAGATTGGGTTCGGGATTTTGAAGCACAACATGGTTCTAGGCCAACTTACTATGGGGAGTTGGATAGAGGCGCTAAAAAAGAGCGGCCATACAATTTAATTTACATTACCAAAGAACCAATTTTCGTACACATGTACGAGCCTCCAGCAGATGATCAACAAGGAGGTGGCGAAATCTTGTGGTTTGGTCTTGAACCACAATTGACCGATTCTGAAGAATATATTAGAAGAGAATTAATTGAAACCCTATTACAAGAAGCACCAACAGCACCGGCATTTACTACTGATACTGAGTTTGAAAATATCCTTGGTCAAATGATAGAGCGATATACAGTGCTCGATACCGAATTAAGTGGCACTGTTCGCCGTCAAGGAAAGTTCTGGCAACTTATTGGTATGGATGACCGCAGATTAACAGTCACACTCAATCAACGGGAACGACTACGCTATGTCGTAATCCGCGATTTAATTAGAAATGGTCCACTGGAACCACTTCTTTCAGATGAGATGCTGGAAGATATTCACTCGGTTGGACTAAAGCATATTCACATGGACCACAAAATATTCGGTATGGTCACTTCCAATATTAGATTCCGTGACCGAGATTTATTGTCACGATTCTTGAGAGCAATGTCGGAGCGTATTGGTCGACCAGTTTCCGATAACAAACCAATTATCGACGGGGCACTTCTTGATGGGTCTCGTATCAATATCATTTTCTCAGACGATGTCTCGATGCTCGGGCCATCTTTCACAATTCGTAAGTTCGCGGAAGAAACAATATCTATTACGCAATTAATTCAGTGGGGTACTATCTCATCACAAGTTGCCGCATACATTTGGATTTGTTTAGAATATGGTATGTCGGTTCTAGTGTCTGGAGAAACAGCATCTGGAAAGACTACAACTCTCAATGCGATCCTTCCATTTATTGACCACAATGTCAAGATTTACTCGGCTGAAGATACTCCTGAAGTAAAAGTTCGGCATAAATTATGGCAACGCCTTGTCACTCGTTCTTCCAAAAATGAAGAATCAAGAGTTGAAATGTTCGATTTGCTAAAGGCTGCGCTAAGAAGTCGACCAAGATACATTATCATTGGTGAGATTCGTGGTGTTGAAGGTGCTACTGCATTCCAGGCAATGCAGACCGGTCACCCAGTAATTGCTACTTTCCACGCATCGAGTATCGTAAAAATGATTCAGAGATTTACGGGTGACCCAATCAATGTTCCAATGAGGTTCTTTGACAACTTGAACTTCGCGATTTTCCAAGAAGTAGTTGAAGACCCTAATGGTGGTGGAATCGCAAGAAGAGTAACTGGTATTGACGAAGTAATCGGCTACAATAAGCACAGTGATGGTGTCTTAACGCGTGGTATGTTCGAATGGGACCCTATCAAAGATAAGCACTATTTCCGTGGTATGTTCCAGTCACACTTACTTGAAAATAAGATTGCGGCAGTAGCTGGATTCTCAAATAAGCGTGATATCTATGATGAGATGCTAAAACGCGCAGCAACACTTCAGAAAATGGTAGACAGGGATTTAACACATTATGATGACGTCTTTGATTTACTCGGAATATACTACAATACTGGGTGGGAAAATTTCAGTAGAGCGGTAGACACGTGGGTTGGGGTCAACCACAAGTGAGGAGGAGATGAAATGGAGCGTCTGCCACTATGGCAAATTGCGTTGCGTCGCATTGACATGCCTGTTCAAAAATATATTGCCATCTTTATTGGTGGATCATTTTTACTCGGTTTAATAGTTGCAAGCATATTAATTTCCTTGACCGGAGGATTTGCTGAAGGTGCGCTATTCGCTGGTTTTGCTGGAGTATTAATGTTGATATTCCTACCTATATTGACCGCATTTGCAGCGGTTGTATTCCCAATATTGGAAGTACAACGCTCGGCCACATTAATTGAAAGAGAGATGCATATGTTCATCACTAGAATGGGTATTCTCTCTCTTGGTGAAGTAGGTGCATCTACAATATTCGATATTCTAAAGCAAATGAGTGATTATGGTGAGTTGGCTAAGGAAGTAAAAAGAATTGAGGTTTTGGTAGACAAATGGCATACCTCCTTGCCCGAAGCATCAAGAATTGTTGCTCAGCAATCGCCTTCACCGTTATGGGCAGACTTCCTCGCGAGGATGGCGTTTTCAATTGAAGCAGGTCAGCCAATAGATGCATTTATGCGTTCAGAGCAAGAAACCGTTTCAGAGCAATATTCAACATTATATGATACGAGGTTAGAATCGGTTGATATCATGAAAGAGATCTACGTGTCATTGGTTTCTGCTGGATTATTCGGACTGATTATCGCCGGAATACATTTGGTATTATTTGGAATAGGAAGTGCTGATGAAACACCGATTGAAGTTGCGTCAAGAATTAGATTCTTACTGCTTGCATCAATACTATTCATGTTTGTACAAGTCGGTGCAGTATTTGCCTTTAGGGCAACGATTCCGAAGGATAATACCATCGCAAGAGATGATCTAGAGACACCATTTAGACTGAATACCACCAGGACTTTATTGCTGGCTCTAAGCATTACTATCATCTTGTTAATAATTACAGCGGCATCAGTCGTTTATGCATGGGATGGAATCTCTCAAGAATGGGACAAATACGGATTATTACTGATTGCATTGCCTCTCAGTCCAATGCTTATCCCAGCATTCTTAGTCAGTAGAGAAGAAAAGGATATTCTTCGCAGAGATGAAACTTATCCCGATTTTATTCGTGCATTAGGCGGGACTGCTCAGGCACGAAGTGCAGAGCCTAGTGCTACGATTAAGGCACTAAGGGGAATCGATTTTGGTGCTTTAGATAAATCCATAGACCGTTTGGAGAGGAGATTATCCACAAGAATAGATTCCGATAGAGCCTGGGATTATTTCAATGCAGACACAAACTCAGCAGTAATTTCTCGCTATACTAGAATATATATCGAAGGTGCACAATCTTCAGGACAACCTGCTGCTACAGCGGACTTAGTCTCACGATCTGTTGGTAACTTACTTTCACTACGTCACCGAAGAGCACTTTCTGCGGATACGATGGCAGGGGTTTCATTGGGCCTACTAATTGCCAGTGTGACATCCCTCAATGTTACAATCACTATCGTATTGAAATTAGGTGAAGCAATAGCAGGAGTTGCTACTGGTTTTACCGAGACAGATGTCGGTGCATTGGCAGAGTTCGGTGCAGGAGTCGCTCTGCCAGTAATGGAGGATGCAAGTTCTGTTGAGGGCAATATTAAGATGTTCAAATTGATCGTATCGATACTGATATTGGGGCAAATCGCAGCGGTATCAATTATTGCCACCAGATTGAGAGGCGGTGGAAAAATTAGTGCACTCGGTCAAATTATCAAATTGATTTGGGTTGCTGGAATTACTTCATTACTTACTGCTATAGTATTGGATGGAGCAAGTTCAATGTTCGGGATTTGACGCTTTCGTTAAACCCTAAAGCGTTGGGTTCATTGCATTGAAACCTTTGCCCTAGTACATGCGTATGCTGCGTACACTTATCCTAGGTGCGGCAATGGTGCTACCTGGTCTGTTTTTAGCCTACTTGGTATGGATAATGGCAGGCTACCCAACCACTGAGCCTCTAGAATCTCTCATCTGCAATGGAATCCCTCTAACCTCAATCGGACTGGGGTTATACTTCGGTTGGAAAAGCGGAGAAGACTATTCAGTGAAGTTAGAGTAGTTAGCGTTGAAAAGCCTCGCACTTCCCCGCTCTAGGCGGGAAAGTTATTTCGTATCTTTAGAGCAATAATCGCCTAATAGGGTAAAATCATTTTTTAGATTCCGCTTGGATTCTTTTCTTAGTCGCAGTCCATGAGCAAATAGGACATTGGCTGAGATCGTGGAACCTTGCCGGACAATATTCTCTACCAAAAAATATAATTTGTAAATGGAGTTTATTCCATAGTTCCCTAGGGAATATTGCTTTCAAATCTTTTTCGGTTCTCTCAACAGTAGTATCATTGGATAGTCCCCAACGAGCAGCTAGCCGGTGGATATGTGTGTCAACAGGGAATGCAGGAACTGAAAATGCCTGTGCCATGACTACGCTTGCAGTTTTGTGACCTACGCCCGGTAGGTCCTCGAGTTCCTTGAAAGTGCAAGGAACTTGTCCATCATGCCTTTCGACAATCAGTTGTGATAGCCGCAAAATATTCTTAGATTTTGTTGGCGCTAATCCTATTTGCCTAATATCTTGCAAAATAGTTTCAACATCAAGTTTGGTCATGTCCGCTGCATTATTTGCTTTTGCAAATAATGCTGGTGTAACTTCGTTTACTTTCAAATCAGTAGTCTGGGCACTCATCAGTACTGCCACAAGCAATTCAAATGGATTGTCATGGTCTAGTGGTATGGGAGTTTCAGGATATAACTTCTCCAACATGGAGATGATGATTTCCGCCTTCTCACTCCTGCGCATGTTTGGGCCAGTCCACAATTAGCAATTATACATCATGGATGAAGACGTGACATTAAATCTTCACCACTTAGTGAATTTAGAACATCAGCACTTTCCAACCAACCCTTTCTCGCACACATTACACCGTATGTGATATCGGCCAATCCACGGATAGAGTGGGCATCTGGATTGATTATAATAGGAACTCCTAACCCCTTTGCATGCTTACAAAGACGCCAATCTAAATCTAATCGATATGGGCTTGCATTCAATTCAATCGCCTTCAATCTTCCAGCATCGTTATGGTCAGCCATATGCTCGATAACTGCCAATAAATCCACTTCATAGCCATCTCTTCCTTGTAAAATCCTTCCAGTAGGATGTCCAAGTATTGTTGTTGCTGGGTGGTCGATTACCTGTAATAGTTCTTCAGTATTCTGCACTTCATCACGTGCCTTCCACTTGCCCATTGCATGCACGCTGGCAACAGTATAGTCTAATTGCGATAATACATCATCTGGGTGATCTAATTTTCCACCGGCCAAGATATCTGATTCAACACCATGAACCAATCGGAAATCCTTTCCTTGTTGTTGCCATTGTTGATTATATTTTTTGATTGTATTACCCTGCTCAAGCAAGTCTTCCGCACTCGCTCCATTAGCGATTTGCAAAGTAGGTGAGTGGTCGGCTAATCCTAACCAATTCCAGCCCATTTTTTGAGCAGTGTCTGCCATTTCTTCCAAACTTGCTTCTCCATCGGAGAGGGTGGTATGGTTGTGTAATGCGCCACGAATATCGCTCATTTGAATTAGATTTGGAAGTTGATTCAGTTCAGATGCAATTACTTCTCCGGTATCCTCTCGCAGTTCAGGGGTGACCCATTGCATTCCCAAATGAGCATAAATCTCTTGTTCAGTGGTTGCTTCTAATGAGAATTTAGCAGCAGCCATTCCCTTCAATTCACCTGCTTCACTTTCTGGTATTAACCCAAACTCATTGAGGCGTAGGCCTTTGCTAATCGCTCTTTGTCGCATTGCAATATTGTGTTCTTTACTTCCGGTAAAGTATGCTAAAGTGAATGCAGCAACATGTGGAGGAACCAATCTCACTTGAGCATCTATAGTTCCACCTGATTCTAATTGCTCGTAATCATCTCCTCCAATCGCTTCGAGAACATTGGAATCAATATGGCCAACAGTAAAGCCTTCTTCAAAAATAGATGTATCGAGAATCAAACTGATTTTAGAATCACCTGCACCTTTAACATCAGCAATGCCATTCAAATTGAGAATTGCATTAGCAACGGATTGATGATCTTCATCAGCAACTGTAACTACGACATCGAGGTCACCTATGGTTTCCTTTCTTCGCCGTGTGCTGCCTGCAAGTGTTGCACTAATAACTCCAGGTATAGCGGCAACTTTGTTAGTAAATGCCTCGCCATATTTGAGTCCAATATCCAGTCTCCTTCTCGCTCTAAATCTGCTTAATAATTCAATGCCATCTAGCATTCGTTGCTGAGATTTCTTTCCAAAACCCTTCATAGGTGCAATTTGGCCTTCTAATGCAGCCGTTTTCAAACTCGCTACAGAATTGACGCCTAGTTCATCATGCATCAATTTTATTCGCTTTGGACCCAAACCTGGGATGCCTAGCATTTCTATCAACCCTTGTGGGGTATTATTATGCAAGTCGATCCAATCACTAGGCCACTTGCCTTCTTGCACTGATTGAGTTAGCGCAGAACCTAATCCTTTGCCTATTCCTTTGATTTCAAAGATTTCACCGGATGCGATTAATTCGCCTAAATCAGAAGTTAATGAGCCAAGTATTCTACTTGCATTTTGGTATGAACGTACACGGAATACATTGGCTCCTTGCAGTTCGAGTAATACCGCAACTTGATGCATTACATTGGCTACTTGGTTGCGGGAAAAATAAGGTGGGCCGCTCGGGCGAGCCTTGGGTAAGATGAAAGATGCGCCCGCCATGCTTGATGATGATGCCCACCCTTCTCAAAGATTGCGAACAAAAACAGGTATCGATTTGAAATAAATAAATTAATTTGTCCCAACTTTTGAAAAGTAGATGACTCTAGCAGTCAATATGGTGGGAGTTGACAGCATTGAGACTCTGGCTCAATCACTATGCTTTACCTCTGCCATATTGTTCGCTTTAATAGCAACATTTAGCCGTTCTGAAAAGGCGGAGAGCATGGCTCAAAATGCAATAGCAATCTTGCTGGTCTCATCAGCGGCTGTACTTTGGTGGCTCTCTTTATCAGGTGGTGAATTATGGGGTTCCAATTATTTACCAAAGCCATTATCTTTGATTTGCTTAATACTAGCATTCTCAGCAAGAATGAATATCAAAGGAAAAAATATTTCTTTTGGTGCAAACCCTCACAATATCAATAAAAAAGATGAATCTGATGATTCAGAAGAATAATTGTTCAGACTATTTCGCCAGGTTCTTGCTCGCCTTGTTCTGCTTCCTTGGCCATTTTTTGGTCAATAAATGTGCGCATATATTCGGGCAGTTCTCCATTTACGAATATTACATCATTGATCTTATCCAATTGTTTTAGTGAATAATAAATCTGCATTGCGGTCATAGGAGTGGAAGAACATCCGCTACATCCACCATCTAATGAGAGCATGATATTGCCATCACTCGTGTCAATGACTGTGACAACTCCGTCATGAGCATCCAGAATCTCCTGAACAGGGCCAATTTCGGCTAAAACCTCTTCAGCACTAATCGCCATACTGTTACGGCGGTGGCTTATCCCTTTCAACCGTTGCTAATCTATTCCAATCATTTTCAGCAAAAAAGGTATTGAATATTGTCAAACTAAGCGAAATGTCTCTTATCACCCATTACGCTTAGGGATTCACTTATGAGGGGGATTTGGGTCGGCGGCATTAAAGGTGCTATAATGCTGATGGAAAATATACCAATGATTGCCGCAGGTGCAGGTCTCGTAGGACTTGTTATTGCGTTTATGCTGTTTCTACAAGTGAACAAAGTGAAAATTGACAACAAGAAAGTTGCCAGTATTACAAAAGAAATCCAAGAAGGTGCAATGGCGTTTCTCGTTGCAGAATACAAAGTACTTTCTGTGTTCATCGTTGTTGTCGGTGCAGTCTTAGCTTATTTGAACGGTACTGAGACCGCAATCGCCTTCTTTGCAGGTGCAATTGCTTCAGTCATTGCCGGATTCTCGGGAATGCGTGCAGCAACTTCTGCAAATGGTCGAACCACAATGGCTGCCAAGAATGAAGGTAAAGCCGGTGCTTTGGCAATTTCCTATAACGGTGGGGCTGTCATGGGTCTTTCTGTTGGTGGACTTGGTCTACTTGGAATCTCTCTCGTTGCATACTGGCTTGGTGCCGCAGAAGATGGTTCTAACCTTTCTGCAGCAGCAGGATTTGGAATGGGTGCTTCATCCATCGCTCTTTTCGCTCGAGTCGGTGGCGGTATTTACACCAAAGCTGCGGATGTCGGTGCTGACCTAGTCGGTAAAGTCGAAGCAGGTATTCCAGAAGATGACCCACGTAACCCTGGTGTTATCGCAGATAACGTTGGCGACAATGTTGGCGATGTCGCTGGAATGGGTGCGGACATATTCGAATCCTTCGTAGGTTCAATTATCGCTGCAATGATTATTGCAAGCAATTCTGCGGACATGGGTGTCGATTATGTCATGATGCCAATTATGCTTGGTCTCATCGGTTACCTTGCTTCGATTGTTGGTGTGTTCTCTATGTTTATTCTCAAGAACGGCAAAGATGCAGCAGCAGCACTTCGAAACACCACGTTCATAGCTGCGATTCTGTTTTGGATTGGCGGATATATGTCTCTCACAGAAGGAACCCTTGGCCAAGGACTCATCGATGTTGATATCGGAGTCATGCATTCAGTTGTTCTCGGCAGCGTTGTCGGAATCTTTATCGGTCTGGTAACAGAATATTATACTGGAATTGAACCGATCTTTGGAATTAAACCAAAGGCTATCCAACACATTGGTGAAATGTCGAAAACCGGCCCTGCTACCAATGCTATTGCTGGACTTTCAGTCGGAATGATGTCAACTTTCGTTCCAATCTTGTTGATTGCCGCTGGTATTCTTGGCGCAAACCAATTTGGTGGCGAAATGTATGGTCTCTACTGTATCGCAATGGCTGCAATGGGTATGCTTGCTACAGTCGGTGTTACCATGACAGTCGATGCTTACGGACCAGTTGCAGACAACGCAGGTGGAATCGCAGAGATGAGCGGTCTAGGGCCGGAAGTCCGAGCGATTACCGATGAACTCGATTCAATTGGAAACACAACTGCCGCAGTCGGCAAAGGATTCGCAATTGGTTCCGCTGCTTTGACTGCACTTGCTTTATTCGCTGCTTACATAGCCGCAATTACGAGTTTGGGAACTGGAGACTTGGATTTGTCACTCGAGAACCCAATGGTTGTCATCGGACTTCTCATTGGTGGTGGACTGCCGTTTGTAGTCGCTGCTATGACAATGACTTCTGTCGGAAAGGCAGCAGGAGATATGGTTATTGAAATCCGACGCCAATTTGGTGTCATGAGGGAAACTTTAGCAAAGGACTCTTCCTTCGAAGGTGATTTAGAAGATGTTACAACTTGGCCTGAAAAGATCATCGCTGGAGATACGACTTATCCAGATTCTCAATTATGTGTTGATATCTCAACCAAGGCTGCACTTCGAGAGATGGTTGGCCCTGGTGTTGTAGCAATCCTTGCTCCAGTCATAGTTGGACTGGTTCTAGGTTGGGACGCACTCGGCGGTCTTCTTGCAGGTTCTTTGGTTACAGGCGTTCTCATGGCTTTATTCATGGCTAACGCTGGTGGTGCTTGGGACAATGCAAAGAAAGCAATCGAGCAAGGCCATATTGAAGGCGCTAAGAAAGGCGATGACGCACACGAAGCATCTGTTATCGGCGATACCATCGGTGACCCATTCAAGGATACCTCAGGCCCATCACTTAACATTCTCATCAAGTTGATGTCAATAGTTGCAGTGGTACTTGCCGGAACAGGTAAACTAACTCAATCAGGTCTTCTTTGAACTTGAAAGTGTTCAAAATATTGAGGGTTACCCTTTCAACGGGTGAGCAGTAGGGATGTCTATGCGAGTACCATTGTTATTGACGGCATTGATGCTATCACTATCATTAGCGGGATGCTTAGATGGTGGAGATGTTCCTTCATCAATAGGTGATACTACTGCTGATGAAATCGATTTACCAGTTTGGGAAATCGGTGACCAGTGGTTGTATTCCTTCGTAACTCCTCAATTTGGCGAGGATAGTGCTAGGCTTGTTGTCGCAGAAATAGATGACGGAGAACAACAGTATTTGTTGGGTATCTCAAGTGAAAGAGAAGCACAACGGCACGCTGTTATCAATCACAATCCCTTCCTTGGTCGTATCACAATAGATGGTCTTTCAGTTTTTGAAGAAGGCGAAGTACAACAAGTATTCAATTTCCCTTGGGAAAAGAGTCAACAGTGGAGTTTCAATCTGTTCGGAATCTCATGGGATGCTGAAACTATCAACATCTATGATGGTGTTGCAAATGTAGTCGCAACTTCTGATGATGGTCAGCGACTACAATACGAATTCTCTGGAAGAAAAGGATTCATCGAGTCATTGGTTTGGACCAATGACACTGGAGTAGAACAACTTCGGATGACATTAACCTTGGACAAAAAAGGCTATGATGGAGATGTGTACTTCTATCGGGCTAGAGATTTAATGGATGAAAGATATGAAAATAGTCAAAATGACATCTATGATTCTTTCTTGGATAGTGGACATCCAAGTGGAGAGGATTGGAATGTATTGGTATGGTATTTAGACGTTGAAATCTCAAATGGTGGCGGCTCAGGTTCACTGACGATGAAGGACCATGCAGGTGCAAGCCCACTGACTCGAGCATGGGGTGCTGGTGCTACCGAAAAGGGTGCTATTGGAACGATTCCAAGTAATTCGGGGGAATATTCTCTGACGGTTACAGTACGTGGCCCAGGTTCTTTTATTCATTTGAAGGTCGCAGGCGCATTGGTTACCCAATGGACTTTATGAGCCACATTAGTTTGATGGTTAGGTGATTTGATGCCAACTCTGATTTTGATGCACGGTATGACTGGTGATGCCAGTATGATGCGTCCATTCGCAGAAAAAATATGTCCACAAGGATGGACACTTCTCGTTCCAGAGGGGCGTTTCCCGCATCCAGCAAGAGGTAGAACTTGGTGGAGATACGAAGATTATGATGCAGATACGACCCGCAGATCTAATCTTTCACGGATTGAACTGATGGATGTAGATTCAAGCCTATCGCAACTAGAGAAACTGATCTCCCAAAATGCACCTCTAGGGCCTCTGGTTATCGGTGGCTTTAGTCAAGGTGGTGCCATGGCCCAAGAAATCCTTCAACTACCCATAGCAGACCGTATAGTCGGGCTAATTTGCATTGGAACTAGATTGGTAAGGCCAATGGAATTACGGATACGCTTAGAAGAGTTGGATAAGAAAAGATTATTTTGGATGCATGGTGAAAGAGATATAAGAGTTCCAATTGAAGATGGATGGGCTGTTGCACATCTGTTCGAAACTGCTGGTTGGGCTGTTGAACTTGTAGAGCACAAGAAAGGTCATATGATCCCTACCGAGCATCATAATGAGTTGACTGAATGGTTAAAGACCTTTGAATAATTATTTCTTCAGATAACTATTGGTCTCATCAAAACCACCGATATACATTGGTGTTTCACCGCGTAAGTCAAAGATAACCGGTACAGTTCTTCTCCCGGTAGCAGTTACTACATCATTTCTAATATCAGGGTTTTTATCAAAATTGATTTCCTTAAAAGTTAAGTTCCTTTGCTCGAACATTCGCTTTGCAGCAGTACAATACCCGCAAAAATTACCTGTGTATATCAAAAAGTCAGTACCTGCATCAGCAGCATGGCTTATGATCAATTCTTCACTCATGACCTATCTCAAAAGTCAATCCCTTTTGAACCTATGTCGTTTTCTCAAAATCAAAAACAAAGATCATTCTTTGTTCTCTCTAAGCATTATAGAGGCTTTAACCACGCTTTGAGCCAGTTCAGTCACTCTTTTGGCCACGTCTGCATCGACGAGATTATCATCTTCATCAAATGCTTCCTTAACCTTGCCAACGGCTACTTGTTCTGGTACACACCAGCCGTGAATCCATCTTACAGCAATGCGCATATGGTTGAGTGTATTGGAATTAGTAATACCACCTAGTGTAGACATTAATCCAAACGCCTTTCCACCGACATGGTCTTTGTAGACCCAATCGAGTGTATTTTTCATGACACCAGACATAGTACCATGGTATTCAGGAG
>Ga0308019_10000311_pt1 | contig 30329 bp, 27 predicted proteins | sample Neamet284_FD_203135 | JGI IMG/M metagenome (GOLD analysis project Ga0308019, IMG submission 203135) | Marine microbial communities from water near the shore, Antarctic Ocean - #284 | ecosystem: Environmental > Aquatic > Marine > Unclassified | place: Southern Ocean | collected 2014-10-01
GTCTCTGCCCCAAATTATAAAGATAGATTCCCAAAAGAATTAACCCTGTAAGAATTGTGCCTAAAATTATTTTTTTTCTCATGTGTAGGTTCATTAATGAATTATTGTTGCTAACGTTCCGTGTATGGTATCGTAGCATCCCGAAGGATGCTATGATTTTATATACAGTATTAGCTGTTTTTATTATTCAAAATTCAATTTCACTATTTTCATAAATGATTAGTCTTTACTGATTGTAATCTGAATCATGACTATTCATTGCATCTTGAGCAACTTTATGAAGGTCTGTAGTAAAACCGGTATCATAATCATTAGTAGTTAGATCAACTTTGTATATTCCTTTCAACCACATAAGTGCTCCTGTAGAAGCCGTTATTTCTCCTTGATGGCCATTAGTATCAGTAAAAAGCGAAGTCTCAAATGGTCCTATGTATTCGATGTTGTCTAACAATAAATTATCTTTGTACAATTGCCATAAAGCAATACTTGCTTTTCCGGTAGGGATTGAGAAGATATTTGTTGATGGAAATTCAGCACGTAACGAATCTATCAATGCTATATGAACATCTTGATAGGTATGTGCTGTAAATGCTTCTTGAACTGTTGCAAATCCAGATTGTTGTGCTGTTTGCTCCCAACCATCTGGCTGATTTGGAGAACTAATTGATAAAAATATTATGACTTCTGGATTATTTTGAAGTGCATAAGCAATCCAATTTCTGGTACCTTCAAAAGATTCATTTAATTCACGAGAATCGGCAACCATTCCAAAAACATCCACGTTACCTGCATCAAGTGTTTCTTTAATTCGTTGATTTTTAGCACCTGTATCATTCCATAAACTGATAGGAAACCCAGACGCTCCAGAAGAAAAAACATAAGTTTGGTTGTGATTGATAAAGCCAGCATCTATTGCTAGTTCTCCAATTCTGTTCGCATAAGGTTTAAAGTAGCTATGCCCCATTAATAGCATGTTATATCCTTGTGGATTATCTGGCGCTGGTACATCTTCTTTATTACAGGAAAGGCATACTAACATTAGTGCGACTATCCATGAATTTTTTATACTAATATTAGCTATTTTTTGTTTATTGGGCTCCATTTTTCTTCTTTGGTTTAATTACAGCTAACTAAACGTTAAATCTAAAGTGCATAACATCGCCATCCATTACTACATAGTCTTTACCTTCAACATTCAACTTTCCAGAATCTCTGGCTTTTGATTCACTTCCATACTTAATATAATTATCATAAGAAATGACTTCAGCCTTAATAAATCCTTTTTCAAAATCCGTATGAATCACACCTGCAGCTTGAGGAGCTGTCATGCCCTTTTGAATAGTCCAAGCTCTAACTTCTTTGACACCAGCAGTGAAATAAGTTTGTAAGTTTAATATGTCATATGCTTTTCTAATCATTTTCGATGATCCTGGCTCACTTAAACCAATATCAGATAAAAAAACTTGTCTGTCTTCATATGTATCCAACTCATTAATGTCCGCTTCAGTTGCAACTGCTAAAATTATCAACTCTGCATTTTCACTTTGTATTACTTTTTTTACATTTTCAACATGAGAATTACCATTAACAGCTGAAGATTCGTCAACATTACATACGTAAAGAACTGGTTTATTAGTAATCAATTCCATTGTGTCAACTAAAACCTGTTCTTTTTCTGTAAAATCAACACTTCTAACCGGTTTAAATGAATGAATTTGATTAATTAACTTAATTAAGATATTGTTTTCAACTATTGCTTCTTTATTTCCTGTTTTTATCAAACGTGCTATCTTATCTCTTCTTTTCTCTAGAGTCTCTAAATCTTTAAGTTGAAGCTCTAAATCTATAATTTCTTTATCTCTGACTGGATCTATAGACTCTTCAACATGAATAATATTATCATCATCAAAGCATCTTAAAACGTGAATAATAGCATCAGTTTCTCTAATATTAGCAAGAAATTGATTTCCAAGACCCTCTCCCTTACTAGCTCCCTTAACAAGTCCAGCAATATCTACAATCTCTACTGTTGCTGGAATGACTTTTTCAGGATTTACTAATTTCTCTAAATTTTCCATCCTTTTATCAGGAACATTAATAATCCCTATGTTGGGTTCAATAGTGCAGAAAGGAAAATTAGCACTTTGTGCTTTAGTGTTAGACAAACAGTTAAAAAGTGTTGATTTACCAACATTAGGAAGACCTACAATACCAGCTTTCATAAATTAATTTTCAGGATGCATAAATTTTTGTTTTCCAAGAAGAGTTTCTTCTGATTCCACATTGTCATCATCTGGAACACAACAATCTACTGGGCATACAGCTGCACACTGAGGTTCATCATGGAACCCTTTACACTCTGTACATTTATCTGTAGATATAAAATAATATTCATCAGAAACTGGTTCTTGTTCAATTTCTGCATTAACATTTTTTCCATTAGGCAGGATCAAATCACCTGATAAGCTAGTGCCATCAGAATATTTCCATTCATAAGCAGCTTCATAAATAGCGGTATTTGGACACTCTGGCTCACAAGCTCCACAATTTATACATTCATCAGTTATTTTTATAGCCATTGTTATTGATCTAATCTTTATTTAGATTTGCTCAAAAATAACACCAATTAACATTACAAACAAGTTTAGTGTCAACATTATACAATAGAATTAAAGCATTCGAAAAATTAGGAATTCTTTTCAGTAATAATATTTCAAAAAATTCATCTAAAGAACTTACTCACTGGTCTTCAGAGCTAAATAAAGCTATAGATACTTCTTATAAGTACAATACCTGGTTTACTGAAGACTCTGTAAAACAAGCTTTAAATGAATGGTCAAAGCAACTTAATTACTCTAACATAAAGCAATGGACAGATCAATATCAACTTACGGATAAATCTGACAAGAAAATAGCTATAATTATGGCTGGAAACTTACCATTAGTTGGGTTTCATGACCTGCTATGTGGATTAATATTGAATTTCAATTGCATTGTAAAACTATCTTCTGATGATAAAATATTAATACCTTTTATTATTGAATTTTTAGATTCAGTGTTGCCTGGAATTAAAAATAAAGTTGAATTCACCACAAATCCAATTAAAGACTTTAGTGGAGTTATTGCTACAGGAAGTAATAGCTCATTTAAATATTTTGAATACTATTTCGGAAGCTATCCTAATGTTCTAAGAAAAACCCGACACTCAATAGCTGTTTTGGATGGCAATGAATCTGTAGAAGATTTAAAAAATCTTGGTAATGATATTTTTACTTATTTCGGCATGGGCTGCAGAAGCGTTTCCAAGCTGTTAGTTCCTAAAGGATATGATTTTGATTTACTTTTCAATGCCTTGTTTAAATTTAAAGATATTATTAACCATAATAAATATGTTAACAACTATGATTATAATAAAGCAGTATACCTAATGAGTGAACAAAAATTCATTGAAAATGGGTTTGTTATTTTAAAAGAAGATGAAAAACTTGGCTCTCCAATAGGTTGTTTATTTTTTGAATATTATGAAAACTCTAAAGATCTAAACACTTATATTTCTAATATTAAAGATTCATTACAATGCGTAGTAAGTAATTTAAACATACCTAACTCCACTAGCTTTGGCTCGAGTCAAAAGCCTAATATTGATGACTATGCAGATAATATAAATACATTAGATTTTTTGTTAAAAATATAATGATATCTTAAACTAAAAACAGCTTTAAATATTTTGTATTTTGTTAAATTGCACTTTTTAAAATAATAAATGAAAGTACACAACTTCAGCGCTGGTCCAAGCATCCTTCCAAATTCAGTTATTAAAGAAGCTTCTAAAGGAATTCTTAATATAAACAACTCTGGATTATCATTATTAGAAATATCTCACAGAAGTAAGGATTTTATTGATATAATGGACAAAGCCACCTCTTTGGCTTTAAAACTACTTAACCTAGAAAACAAGGGTTATAAGGCTCTGTTTTTACAAGGTGGCGCTAGTAATCAGTTTCTAATGGCAGCTTATAACTTGTTAGAAAATAAGGCAGGTTATTTAAACACTGGTGTTTGGTCAACTAAAGCATTAAAAGAAGCTAAGCTTTTTGGTGAAGCAGTTGAGGTCGCTTCTTCTAAGGATAAAAATTTCAATTATATTCCTAAAGGATATTCTATTGATTCTGATTTAGATTATTTTCATATAACTACCAACAATACAATTTTTGGCACACAAATTAAAGAAATCCCCAATTCTTCAGTTAATATGGTCTGTGATATGTCATCAGATATATTTTCCAGAAAAATTGATTTTTCCAAATTTGCTTTAATCTACGCAGGAGCTCAAAAAAACATGGGGCCAGCTGGAACAACTCTAGTCATTATCAAAGAAGATATTTTAGGTAAAGTTTCAAGAAAAATTCCTTCAATGCTTGACTATCAAATGCATATTGATAAAGAAAGTATGTTTAATACTCCACCCGTTTTTGCAGTTTACACTTCTATGCTAACTCTTGAATGGTTGAACAAGAATGGTGGTATTGAAAGTATTGAGTCAAAAAATAATGCCAAAGCTGAACTAATTTATGATGCTATTGATAAAAGTGATCTTTTTAAAGGGTTTGCCGCCAAGGAAGACCGAAGTTCAATGAATGCTACTTTTAATTTAATTAACCAAGATCATAAAGAACTTTTTGACAAACTAAGTAAAGAAGCAAATATTAACGGAATTAACGGTCATAGGTCTGTTGGAGGCTATCGTGCTTCAATTTATAATGCGCTAGAGCTCGAATCTGTAAAGGTTTTAGTTGAGGTAATGAATGAATTAAAAAGAAAAGTATAATAAAATTTTATGATAAATATTTTAGCTAATGATGGGATTTCTAATAGTGGAAAAATAGCTTTAGAAAAAAACGGATTTAATGTTTCTACCACAACTGTGGCACAAGATCAATTAACAAATCATATAAATGAAGAAAAAATAAGCGTAATACTAGTTAGAAGCGCTACTACTGTAAGAAAAGATTTGATTGATAAATGTCCAAATTTAAAAATTATTGGAAGAGGAGGTGTCGGAATGGACAATATTGATGTCGAGTATGCTAAAAGTAAAGGAATTGACGTTATCAATACACCTGCTGCTTCTTCAGCATCTGTTGCAGAATTAGTTTTTGCTCATTTATATAGTGGAGTTAGATCTCTTCACCAATCAAATAGAACAATGCCTTTGGAGGGAGATAGTAATTTTAAAGTTTTAAAAAAATCTTATGCTAAAGGAATTGAATTGAGAGGAAAGACTATTGGAATTATTGGTTTTGGAAGAATCGGAAGAGAAACAGCAAAAATTGCTTTGGGAATTGGAATGAACGTGATGGCTTATGATATGTCACAAGAAAATGTTGATTTAACTTTAAATTTTTCAGAAAACAAATCGATTAATTTTGAAATAAAAATTTCAAAATTAAATGAGGTTTTAAAAAATTCTGATTTTATTTCTTTGCATGTTCCTGCTCAAAAAAACTTTGTAATTGATAAGAAAGAATTTGATTTAATGAAAGATGGAGCCGGTTTAATTAATGCTGCTAGGGGAGGTATTGTAAATGAAGTTGAATTAGTTTTAGCTTTAGATTCAGGCAAATTATCATTTGCTGGTCTGGATACTTTTGAAAATGAACCAAAACCTGCTGTTCAGTTACTAATGCACCCAAAAATATCTTTAACTCCTCATATTGGGGCTGCTACTAATGAAGCTCAAGACAGGATTGGATTAGAACTAGCTGAACAGATAAGCAACTTATTAAAATAGTATATGCTAGACAAACTAAAGTCTAAATGGGGAATCACAACAGTAACCCAAGTTGTAATAATTTTTATTATTTTTGGAGTTACTGGTTCTGTATCGGCATTATTTTCTGGTCCAATTACTGAATATTTTAATATTAGCACTGAATCATTTCATCCATTAATTTATTGGCCAATCAGAATTCTTATTCTATTTCCAATATATCAAGTACTACTAATTTGGTTTGGACTTTCAGGAAGTGTAATTGTAAGTATTTTTACATTTCAGAAAAATAAATTTTATTTTAATTTTTTCTATAAAATGTCTATTACTATGATCAGAAAAGTGATAAAACTATTGACTTTTGGAGTTTTATTTAAGAATTAATCTTTTTTTAAAATAGTTTTATTTTTTTCAATAAACTTATTTAATTTAGGCTTTATAACCATGGAACAATAAGGGGCGTTCTGATTCATTTCAAAATAATCGTGGTGATAATCTTCAGCCACGTAAAAAATATTTTCCTTTTCAATAGTAGTAACAACAGGGCCTAAATGTTCTTTAGATTGATTGAGTTTGTTTATAAAATCATTTATGATTTTTCTTTCTTCTATGTCACTTGTAAATATTGAAGAGCGATATTGAGTACCTACATCATTTCCTTGTCTATTTAAGGTTGTTGGATCATGAGTTGAAAAAAAGATCATTAAAACATCCTTTAAAGAAACTAATCTAGAGTCATAATCAACTTTAATTACTTCAGCATGACCAGTTAATCCTGTGCATATCTCACTATATGTTGGATTTTCAGTATTACCTCCTATATAACCAGGAAACACACTTAAAACTCCATTAATCTTTTTAAACACAGCTTCAGTACACCAAAAACAACCTCCACCTAATATTATATTTTTATTATAAGACATTAAATCTTTCTTTAAAATAGTTATCTAAAATTAGATTAAATTTGCGGTAATTTTTAAATAATATTAAATATTTTGAGAAATATAATCTATATAATTTTTGTTTTTTTTATTAGCTTTTCTTTTTCTCAAGAAAGGAAAATATTAAATATTTCTCGTTTTGATAGTCCACCAAAAATTGATGGTATTATTGATGATCAACAATGGAAAGGACTCAGTGCAGCTACCGACTTTGAAAGATGGATGCCTAATAATGGATCTGGCGAGAAAAAAGGATATGAGAATTATGTATTCATGGGTTATGATGACGATGCTATATATATAGCAGCTAAATTCAATAATCCAAATCCTATTCCAGTAGAGTTTAGTCAAAGAGATGATATTTGGATGGTAAATGCAGAAACGTTTTTTATATCAATAAATACTTACGATGACAGTATTAATGAACAAAGTTTTCTAGTTACTAGTGCCGGAACCTTGGGAGATGCTTATTCATCCGGAGAAATGGACGATGATGATTTTGATTTTGACACTGTTTTTGATTCTAAAGTGAGTATTAACACTCTGGGTTGGAGTATGGAAATGAGAATTCCATATAGTGCACTACGTTTTCCTTCAAAAGATGTTCAAAGTTGGGGAATTAATTTTGGCCGAAAGATTGCTGAATCTGGAGAAGTTTATACTTGGAATTTTGTTGATCAAAAAAATGGTAACTATTCAGAATCAATGGGTATTTCATCCGGAATAAAAGACATCTCTCCACCAACAAGGTTATTCTTCTACCCTTACGCTCAGTCCTCTTTAGATTTAAATAAAAACAGCAAGCCTTTAATTGGGTATTCTGCAGGAATGGATCTTAAGTATGGGATTAATAATAGTTTTACTTTAGACGCTACTTTAATTCCTGATTTTGGTCAGGTAGCTTTTGACGAGGAAGAGCTAAACTTAAGTCCTTTTGAACAAAGGTTTGATGAAAACAGAGCTTTTTTTACTGAAGGAGCTAAGTTGTTTAAAAAAGCAGATAATCGTGGTTATCGAAGTGGTAATTTCTTTTACAGCAGAAGAATTGGAGAAGATATAAATTTTGAAGAAGAAGAAATTCTTAATAATAATGAAGAAATATCTTCTTACGATAGAAAAGCAGACTTATTAAATTCAATTAAATTAACGGGGACTACTAATTCTGGACTAAGTATTGGATTTATAAATTCAATTACTGATAATGCATTTGCTTCAGTTAAAAATTCAATAACGGGAGCAATAAGATTTGAAAAAATCGCTTCGACTACAAATTATAATATAATCTCGTTAAGTCAAAAATTATTAAATGACTACTCTACTCTCTCATTTCTAAATTCAAATGTAAATAGAAGTGGGAATTTTAAAAACGCTAACAACAGTGCCTTTGTTTTTGATTTATTCGATGATAAAAGAAAGTTTAATGTCAAAGGAAATGTTTTTCAAAGTGATTCTCCAACCTTTTCTACGACAAAAGGCTTTAGAGGCTCAATAAACTTCTTAAAACTTACTGGTAATTTTAGATATGGTTTTGGATGGGATGGTGTTGACGCTAATTATTATCAAAACGACTTAGGTTATTATAATAATAGAAATGATCAAAGAATTTCTGGAAGAGTAAAGTACATGACATTTGAACCAACCAGTTGGTATGAAAAAATAGAAGCCTACTTATGGATGAGTAAAAGAAGTAGGTTTTATCCAAAAAAAATTAAATCAACCGGGTGGAGAATTGGTACTGAACTAGTGAGTCCAAATCTAAATGAATTCAGGTTCAGCTTTGACTACACATCTGCATATAACAACTTTGAAGAGCCTAGAGAGGAAGATGTTTTTATTAAAGAACCTGCAATATATGAAGTTGAGTTTAATTATAAATCTGATACCAGAGAAAAAATACAATATAGTTTTGGTATTGAACATTCCTATGCTGTTGACGAGTATTTAAGTGAACAGAAAAATAGTATTGAACTTAATTTAGGTTTAGGTTTTAGATTATCAGATAGATTTAATTTGGATTATGAAATAAAAAAAGAGAAATCTATTGATGATATAGGTTATGTATTTAACGAAGGTGAAGATATTTATTTCGGAAAGCGAAATGTAAAGGTATTGGAAAACAACCTGAACTTAAACTATAACTTTAACTCATATAAATCACTAGTTTTAAAATTTAGACAGTTCTGGAGCAGCGCTAATTATAATGATTCATTTTTCTTGTTAAACTCAAAAGGAGAAAGAATACTTTCAGATAAATCAGTAAAAGACAATGATCCTAATAAAAGTTTTAATTTATGGAATTTAGACTTAAGCTATAATTGGGAATTTTTACCTGGAAGTAAACTAACATTATTGTATCGAAATAATATTTTTAATGAAGATAATTTATCTGGAATTTCATATTATAGTAGCACTAAAGAATTATTTGAAAAACCAATTGACCATCAAGTTTCACTTAGAATAAATTATTTCTTAGATTACAATATATTAAAAAGAAAAAAAAGTAGAATATAATTTTAATGATTTCAGCAAATAACATATCTAAAACATTTAACGGAAAAAAAGTATTGGATAATGTGAGTATTGAGGTTAAAAAAGGGGAAATAATCTCTATTGTTGGACCTTCTGGAGCTGGAAAAACCACTTTACTGCATATATTAAGCACATTAGATAAGCCTGACTTAGAAAATCATCCAAACTTAATTCTAAATGATACAGAAATAATTAAACTAAGTGATAATAAACTTTCAAATTTTAGAAATACAGAAATTGGTTTCATTTTTCAATTTCACGAGCTTTTACCGGAATTTTCTGCCATTGAAAACATATGTTTACCTGGAATGATTAAAGGAGATTCAAATTCTAAAATCATCAAAAGAGCTGAAAAACTTCTAAAATCTCTTAATTTATCTCATGTTAAAAATCAAAATCCTAACGAGTTATCAGGTGGTGAACAGCAAAGAGTAGCTGTAGCAAGAGCTTTAATTAATGAACCTAAAATCTTATTTGCAGATGAACCAAGTGGTAATTTAGATTCGAAATCTGCCGATGAATTACACAAATTATTTTTTGAATTAAGGGATGATTTAAACATTACTATGATATTAGTTACACACAATAAAGAATTAGCTGATATGACAGACAGAAAACTCAATTTAATTGATGGAAAGTGGGCTAACTAAACTTGATTTAAAAGAATTTTTAGACAATAAATATGAACAATATAATCAGAAGGTTTTTATTGAGTCTGATCCTATTCAAATTCCGCACGATTTTAAACTTAAACAAGACATAGAAATAGCTGCATTTCTAACATCAACAATTGCATGGGGACAAAGAAAAACTATCATTAAAAATGCGAAAATAATGATGGAAAACTTAGATAACTCACCTTATGAATTTGTAATAAATTCTACTGAAAAAGAAATAAACAAACTCTATGTAATACACAGAACTTTTAATGAAATAGATTTTAGATATTTCATTAAAAGACTAAAAGAAATATATACTAAATACAATGATTTAGAGACTGTGTTCTGTTTAACTGACAACAGTTTAAATATGCACAGTTCAATTCATAACTTTAAAAAGATATTTTTTAACAGTGATCATCCAATTAGAACAACAAAACATATAAGTGATCCTAATAAAGGGTCAGCATCTAAAAGGATTAATATGTTTTTAAGATGGATGGTGAGAAATGATAATAATGGGGTTGATTTTGGGATATGGAATAAAATAAACAAATCTGTACTTTCATGTCCTTTAGACGTACACAGTGGAAATGTTGCCAGAAAACTTGGTTTGTTAAACAGGAAACAAAACGATCACAAAGCGGTTTTAGAATTAGATAAAAACTTAAGAGAGTTAGATAAGTTTGATCCTGTTAAGTATGATTTTGCTCTATTTGGCCTAGGAGTTTTTGAAGGATTTTAAAAAGTTTTACTTAATAATTCAAATCAATTACTATATTTGCCCAGCATTATTTTTAATGTTATTTAAATAACTTGGTTGCATGTCTATCATTCTTAAATCTGCAAAAGTTATAAATGCCGAAAGTAAACACAACGGTACTAAGCAAGATATTTTAATTTCTGAAGGTAAAATTCAAAAGATTTCAAAGTCAATTAAATCCTCAAACGTAAAAGAGGTTTTTATAAAAAACCTACATGTATCTAGCGGTTGGTTTGATAGTAGTGTGTCTTTTGGTGAACCTGGTTATGAAGAGAGAGAAACTATCGAGAATGGTGGAAATGTCGCATCAAGAAGTGGTTTTACAAATCTCCTTTTAAACCCTAACACAAGTCCTGTAGTTGATAGTCAAACAGATGTTTCATTTATCAAGATGAAATCAAAGGATTTGGTAACAAACATTCACCCTATCGGTGCCCTTTCCATTTCTAGTAAATCTACAGAACTAGCTGAACTTAGAGATATGAAAAAAAGTGGTGCTGTTGCCTTTTATGATTTTAAAAAATCTATAAAAAATCCAAATTTATTAAAAACAGCTTTACTTTATTCTCAAACTTTTGATTCAGTTATAATGTCATTTGGACAAGATGATTTAATTTCAAACAATGGTGTTATGAACGAGGGATTGGTGAGTACCAAATATGGAATTAATGGAATTCCAAACCTTTCAGAAGAGATTCAAATTAGTAGAGATTTAAAAATATTAGAATATACTGGAGGAAAACTTCACATCCCTACTATTTCAACAAAAGAATCTGTTGACTTAATTAAAAAAGCTAAATCAAATGGATTAGACGTAACATGCAGTGTTGCTATTCATAATTTAATTTTTAATGAAGAGAAATTAAAAGATTTTGACACAAGATTTAAAGTGTCCCCTCCCCTAAGAACTGAAAAAGACAGGCTAGCTTTAATTAATGGAGTAAAAAAGGGGGTAATAGATATGGTAACAAGTGATCATAATCCAATAGATATTGAAAATAAAAAAACTGATATAGATAACGCTATTAGTGGAACAATAGGATTAGAATCGTTTTTTGGAGCTTTATTAACAATTTTTAACTTGAGCGAAACCATTAGTATTCTTACAAGTGGTAAAAATAGATTTAATATTAAAAATAATACAATTGAAGAAGGTTCAGAAGCTGATATAACATTATTTACTATAGATTCTAATTACACTTTCTCAAAATCTAATATCCTTTCCAAATCTAAAAACAGTGCTTTTTTAGGAATGAAAATGTCGGGTATTCCGCTAGGCGTTATAGTTAAGCAAAAACATGTAATTAATGAGTAAACTTCCTTTTTTTTACTTACATAAAAAATCTAGTTTAATTGATACACCTTCTCCTATTCTTATTATGGTTCATGGATATGGAAGTAATGAAAAAGATTTATTTTCATTTTCCCGAGCACTTCCTATGGAATTGACTGTTGTCTCTATAAGAGGAAATATTGATGTTCAAGGAATTGGGTATGCTTGGTATGATATTTCCATAGATAGTAATGGTAATAAAATTTATGATGTTGAAAAAGCTATAAAGTCAAGAGATGAAGTTGCTGATTGTATTGACAAATCCATTGATGTTTTTAATGCTGACAAAAACAATGTAACATTAATGGGATTTAGCCAAGGTTCAATACTAATTAATGCCATTGCCCTAACCTATCCAGAAAAGGTTAAAAATATTATATCCTTAAGCGGTGCAGTAGATCCAGATATTATAAATCTTTCACAAAATTCATTTAAAAATCTTTCTTTTTATATATCTCACGGAACTTTAGATGAAGTATTGCCGTTCAAATTATCTAAACAAAGCTTAATACTTTTAGATGAAAATAATTTAGATTATGTTTTTGAAGAATTCCCTATTGGTCATGGTGTCTCAACTGAAAACATGAACTCTATGCTTAGTTGGTTAAAAAAAAGGTTAGATTAAAAAAAGTTCTAAACCATCGTATGAAAGGTGAACATCTTTAGGTAACTGTTTTTCAACCTCTTTATGAAAACCTAGATTATGACTTATGTGAGTTAAATAAGTTTTTTTAGCTTTAATTCTATCAATTAAAATTAAAGCTTCTTTAAGGTTTAAATGAGAAAAATGTGGTTCTATTCGAATTGTATTTAAAACTAGGATATCCAGGTTTTTAAGTTTACTAATTTCAAGATCAGTTATAGTTTTTAAATCTGTTAAATAAGCAAAGTTTTTAAAACGATACCCAAATACTTGTAAATCACCATGTAAATAACTAACAGGATTAACTTCTAAGCCCGATAACTTAAAAGCTACGTTTTCAAATATAGTTATGGCTTTAACTGATGGGGAACCTGGGTATCTATTTTCTTTTTTAAATATATAATTAAATCTAACTGATAAATTTTCTAATACTCTTTGATGAGCGTAAATAGGCATCTCTCCGTTTCTATAACAAAATGGTCTAATATCATCAATACCAGCAGTATGATCAGCATGTTCATGAGTATATAAAATACCATCAATTCTGTCGCAATTAATATTTAACATCTGTTGTCTAAAATCTGGTCCAGTATCTATAACATACTTAAAATCACCCCATTCTATCAAAACAGATGACCTAAGACGTTTATCTTTATAATCTTTACTCAAACATACGGGGTGTTTACTTCCAATAATTGGAATCCCTGTTGATGTACCTGTACCTAAAAAAGTAATTTTCAATTTTTAATAATTATCTACAAAAATATATTTTTTAATTGATAAACTTTTTAACTTAGCTAACATATTATTATAACATAATGTCAATTTCTCTAAAAGGAGACCAACCATTCGAAAACATCCCCTCTGTCAAGGCTAAGGCTTTAAGAATTAATTTAAACAGACATATTTACGGAACATTTGCTGAAATAGGAGCTGGTCAAGAAGTTGCCCGTCATTTTTTTAGATCTGGAGGAGCTTCTGGAACTATTGCTAAAACAATGAGTGCGTACGATAAGGCTTTTAGTGATGCTATATACGGAGAAGAGCCAGACAATAGATATGTTTCTGAATCTAGATTAAAAAAAATGTTAAGTCATGAAGTTAATCTACTTGAAACAAGAATGGATAGAGAGAATCATCCAGATAAAATGTTTTTCACTTATGCCAACACTGTTGCTACTATTGACTTCGCAAAACAATATAAAGGACATGGATGGATGGGTATCAAATTTCAAACTGATCCAAAAGATGACTTCAGTGAGATACATATTCATGTAAGGTTTCACAATTTTGAAGCTAAAGCTCAGCAAGAAGCTTTAGGATTAATGGGACTAAATTTGATATATGGGGCTTACTATAAGTACGATGAGCCTAGAAAACTACTTAAATACCTTTACGATCATATAGATGCAGATGCCATCGAAATCGATACAATTAATTTTTCTGGACCATTATTTTCAAATGTAGACAACAGAGTAATGAGTATGGAACTTATTAAAAATGGGATGACTGAAGCAGTAATGTTTGGTCCAGATGGAAATAACATTCTCCCAGCTCGAGTTTTATACAAAAAAAATATATTAGCTATAAGAGGAAGATTTAGACCTGTAACAAAGGTAAATGAAGACATGATTGATAAATCTGTTGAAATAATTTCACATCAAGAGGGTTATGAAGAACAAGAGAATTTAACAGTATTTGAAATAACACTATCCAACTTAAGAGCATCTAATGGAGATATAAATGAATTAGACTTTATTCATCGTGCTACTCTGCTATGTTCTTTAGGTCAAACTGTTATGATAACTAATTTCAAAGAATACTATAGACTAGCAGAATATTTCTCTAACTATACTCAGGAAAAAATTGTACTTACTATGGGTGTAAATAATCTTGTTGAAATTTTTGATGAAAAATACTACAATCATTTAAGCGGGGGAATTCTTGAAGCATTTGGTAAGTTATTTTTTAAAAACCTTAAGATATTTTTATACCCAATCAAAGATACTAACGACGGAAGAATCGTAAACAGTAACAATTTACAAGTGGCTCCTAGAATGAAAAATCTTTATAAATTTTTCAAATACAATAATAAAATAATTGATATATTTTCTTTTAATGAAGACCTTCTTGATATATACTCTGAAAAAGTATTGTCTATGATAGAAAAAAATGAGAAAGGTTGGGAAAATTCAATTCCAGATGCTGTAACTAAGTTAATTAAAGAAAAAAAACTATTCGGATATAGAAGCAGTTAATCTAGAATCTGATTAGTGTGATCTTTAGTTTTTACTTTATCTATAACTTTAACAATTTCACATTCTTCATTAATTATAAAAGTAGTTCTTATTATCCCCTCATAATTTTTACCTTGAAATTTTTTAGATCCCCATACACCAAAACCATTTATCAGTATTTTTTCTGTATCAGCTAGTAAAGGATAAGGGAAACCAAATTTATTTGAAAAAGAAGATTGTTGTTTAACTTTATCTGCACTAACACCAAAAATAGAATATCCAGCATCTGTTAATTTGGAATAATTTTCAGATAAATTACAAGCTTGAGCTGTACAACCTGGTGTGTTTGCCCTAGGATAAAAAAATAAAATAGTTTTTTTATTTTTAAAATGATCTTGATTAATCATATTTTCTTTATCGTCGTAACAAGAAAAAACAGGCAATTTATCTCCAACTTTTAACATAACTAATTGATTTATTTTGTAGTAAATTTATAAAATATTTATGAAAAAGACCGAGAAAATAAATTATATAATAGACACTTTAGAATTACTCTTTCCAGAAGTACCGATCCCTTTAGACCATAAAGATTCTTATACTTTATTAATTGCAGTATTGTTATCCGCACAGAGCACAGATGTAGGTGTAAATAAAATAACACCTATTTTGTTCGCTAAAGCAGATAATCCAATTGACATGATTAAACTAACTGTTGAAGAAATAAGAAGTATCATTAGACCAGTAGGTTTGTCACCTATGAAATCCAAAGGAATTCATGGACTTTCAAAAATATTGATAGACAAACATAATGGTAAAGTTCCTGATAATTTTGAAGATCTCGAGGCTTTACCAGCAGTTGGGCATAAAACAGCTAGTGTTGTAATGGCTCAAGCATTTGGAATACCGACATTTCCTGTAGACACTCACATACATAGGTTAATGTATCGTTGGGGAATGACATCTGGAAAAAATGTTAAAGTAACTGAAAAAGATGCAAAAAGAATTTTTCCAAAAAAATTATGGAATAAACTTCATTTACAAATAATTTGGTATGGAAGACAGTATTCGCCAGCCAGAGGTTGGAGTATAAAAACAGATTTGATTACACGAAAAATTGGAAGAAAATCATTGTTAAACAAGTTAATCTTTGATCCTTTTACAGATAACTCAATTCTTTAAGTTCATTTTTCATATTAGACTCGTTCATTTTTTTTCTTAAATTATTAATTGAATATCTTATTCTTCCTAGTGCGGTGTTAATTGATATATTATTTTTTTCAGCAATTTCTTTAAAAGTAAGATTTTCATAAAACCTAAGTTTAACTATTTCCTTTTGAGCTTCCGGCAGTTGATCAATCATTTCAAAAAGAACTTTTGATAAGGTTTTGTCAGAAATAATATTATTTTCAATAATTAAATTTTCTGAACTTAATTTAGAGAAAACCTGATTCATATTGCTATTGTAATTTAATTTCGACCTTTTTACATTTCTGAAATGATCCATTACTAAATTATGAGAAATTCTAAGTATCCATGGAAGGAATCTTCCTTGTTCGTTGTATTTACCAAGCCTAACTAAGCTAAATACTTTAATGAAGGTTTCTTGTAAAATATCATTGGAAATATCAGAATCTAAAACCTTAGAATTAATGTAGTTAAATATTCTTTGTTTATGACGTAAAAAAAGAGTTTCAAAAGAACAAGTATTACCTGATTTGTATCTGTCAAGTAGAACAGAATCATTGACATAATTTACCATAGCCTAATTTTAAATTAAAAAATAATTTCAATTTATTTCGAAATAATTAAGTAGGGTTCAGGTATAGGCTAATATTTAATGATAATATCAAATTTAGTAAAATGATTTTAAATAAAAAATTGTTTACGATTTTTCGATAATAAAAATCATTTAAATCATATATTTATAGATTGATTTTTAAACATTTTGAAAGACATAAAATTAGATTCTAGGTATATTAAAATAAGAGGTGCTAAAATGCATAATCTTAAAAATATTGATCTTGATATACCAAAAAATAAACTTATAGTAATAACTGGTTTATCTGGCTCAGGCAAGTCTAGCTTAGCCTTTGATACTTTATATGCAGAAGGACAAAGAAGATACATAGAAAGTCTTTCATCATATGCTAGGCAATTTCTAGGAAAACTTAATAAACCAAAAGTTGATAAAATAATTGGTATTTCTCCTGCAATAGCTATCGAGCAAAAAGTGAATAATTCAAATCCAAGATCAACTGTTGGAACAACTTCGGAAGTATATGATTACTTAAAATTACTTTATGCTAGAATTGGAAAAACCTTCTCTCCTATTTCTAATACTCAAGTAAAAAAAGATTCAATTAAAACTGTACTTAAATGTATTAAAACATTTAACTCTGGAGATAAATTCCTCTTGCTTTCTCATAAAGAATTGACAAACTTAAAGAACAGTAAAGAAACTCTCGAACTTCTTCAAAAACAAGGGTTTTCTAGAATTGAACTTGATAATAAAATATTAAGAATTGAAGGTTTAAGTAAATTAAAAAAAAAGAAATTTAATTTAGTGATAGACAGATCAATTTATGATGATAATCAAGATTACTTAAATAGATTGTCTGACTCTTTAGAATTAGCATTTTATGAGGGTAAAGGAAACATTACAATCCAAAACATAACGTCTGATGTCAAATATAATTTTAATAATAGATTTGAACAAGATGGAATTAAATTCATTGAACCCTCTCAACACTTATTCAGCTTTAATAATCCATTAGGAGCTTGCTCTAGCTGTGGAGGATATGGTGATATTGTTGGAATTGATCCTGAACTAGTTATTCCAAACACAGGTTTGTCAGTATATGAAAATGCTATAGCTCCGTGGAGAGGAGAAAAATTAAAAAAATATAAAAATGAACTCATAAAATGCTCAATAGACTTTGATTTTCCTATTCACAAACCCTATTTTAAACTTACTCAGGAACAAAAAGAACTGTTATGGACAGGTAATTCTTATTTTAAAGGGATAAATTTCTTTTTTAAAAAACTAGAAGATAAAATTTATAAGATTCAAAACAGGGTAATGCTCTCAAGATATAGAGGAAAAACAATTTGCAAAGACTGTAATGGGAATAGACTTAAACAAGAAGCTTCTTATGTGAAAATAAATGGTAAATCAATCACAGATTTAGTTGAAATGCCCATAGAGAATTTATCAGAATTCATGTTAAAATTAAAACTGGACTCTTACGAAGAAAAAATAGCAAATAGAATTTTAAAAGAAATACAAAATAGATTAAGTTTTATCTGTAATGTCGGATTAGGTTATCTTACCGTAAATAGAAGATCTGGAACTTTATCTGGAGGTGAATCACAAAGAATAAACCTAGCTAATTCTCTTGGCAGTTCACTAGTTAGTTCTCTATATGTGTTAGATGAGCCTAGTGTTGGATTACACCCAAAGGACACAGAAAGGTTAATAAATATTCTTATTGACTTAAAAAATATTGGTAACACCGTGTTGGTAGTCGAACATGATGAAGATATAATGAGGGCTGCTGATCAGATTATTGATATCGGACCTGAAGCCGGATCAAATGGAGGGTTAGTAGTTGCTCAAGGGACAATTAAAGAAATCTTAAAATCAGAAAGTTTAACTTCAAAATATTTAAATAAAACTGAAGCAATCATAGCTCCTGAAAAAATTAGATATTCTTCTAAAAAAATTACTATTAAAGGAGCTAGAGAGAATAATTTAAAAAATATTTCTGTTGATTTTCCTCTTAATAATCTTATTGCTGTAACAGGAGTATCAGGAAGTGGAAAAACTACATTAGTAAAAAAAATATTATATCCTGCTTTATTAAAAGAAAAAGGAATATTCAAAAGTAAGCCTGGCCAATTTGACGGTATTTCCGGAGATTTAGATCACATTGATGAAATTGAATTTATTGATCAAAAACCTATCGGCTTATCTTCTAGATCAAATCCCGTAACCTATCTTAAAGTATATGACGATATAAGGAACTTGTTTGCTTCGCAAAAACTTTCAAAAGTTAACAACTATAAACCAAAACATTTTTCATTTAATGTTGACGGAGGACGTTGTGAAATATGTAAAGGAGAAGGTAGTGTTAAGATTGAAATGCAATTTATGGCTGATGTAAATTTAGTTTGTGAATATTGTAAAGGAAAGCGTTTTAAAAAAGAGGTATTAAGAGTTAAATTTGAAAATAAAACTATTGATGATATTCTTAAGATGACTGTAGATCAAAGTATAGAGTTTTTTAATTTAACTAATCAAAATAAAATAGCTAATAAACTTCAGCCTTTACAAGATGTTGGAATGGGATATATTCAGTTAGGTCAATCATCCTCATCACTTTCTGGTGGAGAAGCGCAAAGAATTAAGCTGGCAACTTTTCTATTAAAAGGAAATAACAGAAAAAAAACATTATTCATTTTTGACGAGCCAACAACAGGACTTCATTTTCACGATATTAAAAAACTTTTAAACTCTTTTAACTCTCTTTTAGAAAATGGCCACTCTATTATAGTTGTAGAACACAACACTGACCTTATCAAATGTGCAGATCACATAATAGACTTGGGTTTAGATGGTGGTTCTAAAGGAGGTGATCTAATCTTTCAAGGAACACCGCAAGAACTAATAAAAAACAAGAAATCAAGGTTATCTAAATATCTTAAGAACAAAACTAGCGCTTAAATAAAGATTTTATAATATTATTTATAGCTGTAGAAAGGTTTAGATAATAAACTAAACCTATATATATTATTGAAACTATTACACTTCTTAATACTATATCTATAAAAGCAGAATGCATAAACCCCACATAACTAATAGACAAATACATCAACATAACAATTAAGATTATTTTAATTGAGTTGAAATTATATGGATTAATTTTTAATTTATGTTTAATAAATAATACTTTTAAAAAAGTGAAAACTGAAAGAACTATTAGAGTAGAAATTGCCGCTCCATTAATTCCATAAAGATCGATTAAAACATCATTTAAGAAATAAACTGAAATTGCCATAGCAATTGAAAATGGTAAAGTGATTTTATAAAAACTTGAAGTAGCTAAAATAGCAGGGCCACAACCAAAACTCATTTGAATAAGTTTTGCTAAAGAAATCATTAGAACGACAAGTATAGCATCAGAATAAAGCTCATTATTCATTAAAAGATAAAATGAAGAAATATTCAAGTTTATAAGTAAAAAAAAGAATCCAGAAACAATAAGTAGATTGGAAGAGCTCTTTTGGTAAAGATTATTTAACTCTTGGAAATCGTTATTATTTATCGCCTTAGCAACCATAGGATTTAAAATTTGAAACATAGCTCTTCCAGGTATTTCAACAACTGTTGCTATAAACACTGCAACCGCATAATATGCTGTTTGACTAATAGCTTCTTTTTGAGGAATCATATATTTATCAATATCTATTAATAGGCTAGCTGCTGAACCTGCTAATAATATATATATTGAATAAGACAAAATCTCTTTAAAATTTTGAGGAAGTTTAAATGAAAACTTAGGAACATATATTGAAAAAGAATAGACTATCATTATAATTAGCCTTAAATAATAAAGCCCGGTTAACCACCATACAAAACCCTCCTTAGTTAAAAAATCAAATGAGACTAACAGTAATAAAATCATTACAGAAACTCTTGGATATATTTCTTTTAAAATATTTCCAAAAACAGATTTTAAATGAACTCTAGACCAAGCATAAAACACTTCAAAATAAGATGTAGCAAATGAAACTAAGAAAATTACCCAAACATAAGATTCAATAATAGGATTTTGAACTGATAAGAACTCCCCTATTAAGTCATGTGCCTTAACTACAAAAAAAGTAATAGGGATAATAATAATTAATGGAATAAAAATAATACTTGAAAGAAAAGCGTCTTTAGAGACTTTATCTTTAAATGAACTATAAAATTTTATAATAGTATGCTGTGCTCCAAGAGACATTAATGGCTGAAGAAGGTTTGATGTAGCTAGTAAAAAAACAACTAAACCATAATACTCATCCTTTAAAAATTCTGGATAAAAATAAAGAGTATTTAACCCTCCTATTAATAAAGCAATAGAAATAGTAAATATATTCTTTGAAGTTTGTTTGATTACTATCCCCATTATTTTATTGTTTTCTTTAACAGATCATTTAAATTTTTAGATAAATTATTATAAGTAAATGATGATAAACCTATAGGGTTAAAGCTATTCTTTTTTGATTTGTAATTTGAATAAAGTTCTAGAATATAGTTTTTTAAATCAATTTCATTTGAGTAATCAAAAACTCTACCGGTATTTGTCTTACTAATTATATCTGAAACATCACTATTTAATTTTGAAAATGCAATTATAGGACGATTAAAAGAAAAATAATAAAAAAGTTTCCCTGGAATAATATTATCCACTGAATCTAAATTAACACTACTTAATATTAAGACTCGAGCTTTTGACATCTCAATATCTAATTCTGATTTATCAAGGTAATTCTCAAATTTAATTTTTGATTCAATTAACTTAATGTCATTACTATTTAAAATGTCTGTATCAAAATCTCCTATAAATCTAACTACTAAATCTCTAGAAAAATCATGATTTTCTTTACAAATTTCACTCAATACTTTCCAAAAATTTACAGGATTTTGAATAGACTTCATAACACCTGAATACATAATTAAAAACTTATTAGTTTCATTATTTATAATAGTGTCATTAAAACCATTTGTTATAGTAAATGAATTTGAATTTTTTAAAGAATATTTTTCTGTTAACGAAGGGGATGTAGTTATCACTGTATCCGAAAAATTCAAACATTTACTTTCAAATTTTAGATGTTTATTTTTAATAAACGAAGACATAGGAAAAAATTTGAATTGAAAAAAATCTGACCAAGGATCTCTAAAATCTGAAACCCACTTTACATTTGTTTCTTTTTTAATATTTAATCCAATTATATGAGTGCTAAACGGAGGAGCAGATGTTATTAAACAATCAATATTATTTTCTCTTACATATTTAATTCCTTCACTGCTGACTTTCTTAATCCAAAACATTCTTGAGTCAGGAAAAAGCAAATTAGCTCTAAACCATAAAATAATTTTACTAAAAAAACTTGATGATTTAATGTTGTCAGTATTATTTTTTTTAAAAAAACCTACAGGCTCAAAAATTGGAATTCTAAATACTTTTACAGATTTATCTATAGTATATTCTAGATTCTTATCAAGAATTGGATAATTAGCATTTTCTGCGGTAAAAACAGTGATGTCCCACCCCATTTTAACTAACTTATTTGAAAAATTAAGCCAACGTTGAACCCCTGAACCGCCAGATGGAGGCCAGTAATATGAAATAATAAGCAGTTTATTATTAACCATAGTGTTTAACTAAATCTTTTGATATTATATTATTATTAAGATGGTTTTTAATGGCATAAATACAATTTTCACTTAGTTTCATCCTTAAATCTTCATTTAAATATAGTTTAAAAAGCTTTTTAGTTAAATCTGCTGAGTTTCCAGACTCAAATAACATACCAACATCATAATTCTCCAGCAAAGCTTTCTGAGCCTTTACATCACTACAGATGATAGGACAACCTAAAGACATGTATTGAAAAAGCTTATTAGCATAGGTTGTGTCATGATGCAAATTAGAATGCAGAGGAGAGATCCCTAATTGAGCAGCTTTTATATATGAAGGAAATAATGTTTCATTTTTCCATCCCTCAAAATCTACATATTTAGAAATATTAAAATAATTAGATACTTTAATAAGTTCATCATCATAAGAGCTTGAGCCAACAATTACTAACTTAAAATTAGGAATAGATTTTATAATTTGAGGGATTGATTTCAAAACGGTCTCTAACCCTCTTCTTTTAGAAGTGTTTCCTAAATAAAGCAAAACAAATGAATCAGAATATTTTTTAATAATATTTTTATCTAACTTAAAATCAGAATAAAAACTTTTTGATACAGAGTTTGAAAATACCACTACCCTATCTTCATTAATATTAGTCCTTTCAACTAATTCTTTTTTAGCTAAATCAGTTACCACGACAATAGAATTAGCCATTTTACAATACTTTTCTTCTTCTATTTTCCATTTAGATGGAGAAATAAATAATTTACCTAAAAAACTATTTACATGCTTGTAGAACTTCATTATTTCAGGCCTGTTCTCGTGTAAATCAAGAGTTATGTCTAAATCAAAAGAAAGATTCGCTTCAAAAACAGAACTAGCAATTTGGATATCATGAATATGTAAAATATCGATATTATTATCTTTTATAAAATTTTTAATTTTTTTTGACATTATCCATTTATAAAACGGAAAGGTATAAGCTAAAGCTGATAACTTGTAAGTAAGGGTGGAACAATAAAATCTAACAACATTAATCCCATTAATAACTTCATTTTTTTTGAAGGTTTTGTTAAAAGACAAACAAAATAAAAAAATCTCATTACCAGATTTAATTAATGCATTAGCCTCGTTTGTTACCCTTGGATCTGTAGGGTAAGGAGCGTCAAGAATCATTCCAATTTTCATTACTAATATTCTTAAAGGTTTAGTACTCCCCTGTAATAATTTGTAAACTTATCTTTATTTGGCCATTTTCCAGATTTATCTCTTTCCGCATAAACTGCATAATATCTGTTGGTAAAATTCCGTAACAAAGGTCTTATACCCAACTTAAAGGATGGATTTTTCCACAATTCTTTTTTAATTATTTTCCAACCAGCTTTTTCTAACAACATATCAAATTGCCATGGCTCAAATTCATGATAATGTCGGTCAAAAGGATCAGTTTCACTCTTATACGCCTTAGCAAACCATAAGTTTACCGGAACAGTCAAAAATATACTTTTAACTTGAAGATTATTAAGTAAAGGATAAGGTGAAACCAAATGTTCTAGTATTTCGAAACCAGTAACCATATCCACATCCTTTGGTAGTTTAATATTTGGGTTTTCATCTAAATCTTCTCCGCTGGTGTTATATACTTTATAGTCATTTTGCTTCATTATTTCAGAAAATGGATTAGCAACACCTAAATCATAAATAACAGATGGAGAAGGACATACTTCTTTCAACATTTTTAGGGTATGATCATACCTTTTTTTTGGAAAAATTTTATACATTTTTTTTAATTAAAATAAATTTAATAATTATAAGTAATAATATTAAATAAGCGATTAAAGAAATATAAGAACCAGTGTGAACTACATCGGGTTTAAAAAGAAATTTTATATCATGATTACCTGTAGGAACAATTAGTCCTCTGAGTAAATAGTTAACCCTATGATGATCAACTGGGGCATCATCAATATAGGCTTGCCAGCCATTTTTATAAAATGCTTCAGAAAAAACCACTAATTGATTTGATTTAGTTGAAGACTTGTATATCAATTCATTGGCTTTTCTAGAACTGAGAGTTATAGAGTTTAAATCGTTTAAAACAAAGTTATTATTGTTGAGAGCTTTAGCCTGAGTAACTAAAGTTGTTTGTAAATTAACTTCTACTAAATTAAGCAACTCTTGATTGTCATTTTCTACGATTATAGCTTTTTTAACAAACCATGCATTTCCTAAAGCATTAGAATTTCTAGTAACACCAATTGGATTTTCTGGATCGTTACTTATAATGTATTTGACATTGAGCATATTTAATACATCCAGATTGTTTTTTACAATATAAAAATCATACAAATTTTGCATCCTTTTAGGCTTTGCAGCATGATATCCGGAAATAGACTTATGAAAGTATGATGTTCTAGCATTAGAAAATCCTCTTTCAGGTTCAAAAACTCTAAAATCTGAATTATCTTGTAAAATTGCTTTATCAGCTGTAGTTTTTATAAATGGAGAATTTACTGTTGAGTGACTTACAAATTGATCAGCATTAACATACTTCTTGTCTATTTGCCATAAATCAATAATTACTAAAGCAATTATTGAATAGATGGCTAAATTCTTTTTAATAAATTGTTTTGAGTATATAAAAAGAATAGAAAATATTACACTAATAAATATAAAAGATCTCAAGCTATCTTCTTTGAGTAAAATTTTTCTTTCCTCAATAACAAGATTTAAAATTTCTGGATAGTCAGAAAATATTTCAAAATTAGATTTGAAATCAAATAAATTACCTCCAAAAAAATACAAGCCTAATGAAATAAAACCAAGAATTAGTCCAGAAAAATACAGTGCCCTTGTCTTTAATGAATTTTCGATAGTGTTTGAGAAAAACTTTTGAAGACCAAATACAGCTAAAAGAGGAATACAAAACTCAAGTATAATTTGAATTGATGAAACCGCTCTAAACTTATCATAAAAAGGGAAATAGTCAATCATTAAGTCCGTTAAAAAAGATAAATTTTTTCCCCACGAAAGCATCAAAGAAACTACTATAGAAATCATTATCCACCTCATATTTAAACTCTTAACTAATAATAGACCGAGTAGAAAAACAAATAATACAGTAGCTCCCAAATAAGCAGGTGCTGCAACTATAGGTTGATCTCCCCAATACATTTTAGAATATTGATAGACTTGCTGACCCTGTTGAGGATCTAAAGATCTTATAAAGGTCATGAGTTTAGAGTCCTCTTTAATTCCCTCTGAACTAGAACCTCCCATAAATTTGGGAACGAAAAGATTCATACTCTCCAAAACACCATAACTATATTCTGTAATATAATTTTTATCTAAACCAGATGTGGATTCTTTTAATGAACCATCTGGATTTATTGTTATCTCATTTTCACTTCTGGTACTGAATTCGGAGTATTCAATTGTAGATAAAATACCTGGAGCATTCATTAAAACAGAAATTAAAACACTTGAAATAATAATAAGAAAAGAATTTATAAATGTTTTTAATTGATTCTTATTTAGAGCACTATAGAAATAAACAGCTACCAAAAACATCAACATTATCAAAGTATAATACGTCATTTGATAATGGTTGGAATGAATTTGAAGACCTAAAGAAAGTGATGTTATTATAAAACCTTCCAAATGCTTTTTATTTAAAATCATAATAAACCCAGAAACTATCAAAGGCATATAACCAAGAGCTAAAGCTTTGGTGTTATGACCAACTCCAATAATAATTATCAAATAAGTTGAAAAACCAAAAGCTATTGCTCCAAAAAGAGCATATTTATATTTTATATTCAGAGAAACTATAAGTAAATAGAAAGAGAGCAAGTAAAGAAATAAATAATCAGCTGGTCTAGGTAAAAAACGTATTGACTGATCTAAAAACCTTAAAAAATCTAATGGATAAATTGCACTAACCTGAAATGAAGGCATACCTAAAAAAGCATTATCTAACCAAAACGGCTCTTCGTTAAACTCAGCTCTATGATCTACAATTTGTTTTGACATTCCTAGAAACTGAGAAATATCAGATTGCTGTATGCCTTTATTTGATAATACTGGGTAGAAATACGCTAAAGAAAGTGATGCTAAAAAAATAATGCATAATAAATGAGGTGCTATATTTTTTAAAAATTTTAAATACATATTTAGTCTAGTTCTTCAAAATCAACATATTCACCAACCTTTTCTTTTTTATTCTCCTTAGGTTTATCATGGGTTTTCTCTTTAAAACCAGTATTCATATTTTCAAATTTATTTTTCATCTTATTTTGAAATCTTTTTATTACAAAGGCTATTAAGTAAGGAGCTAACAGTCTTACTAAATAGGAAGAAATGATAAAAAATAAAATAATATATAAAAAAGTAAGCATGCTTATAATTTTAAACTAAGTAAAAATACAATTAATGAGGTTAATTAATAATTCATTTTAGTGTTATTCAATAATATTTATTTTTATATCTTTTCATGCAATGAAATCAATGTACACTTTTACCTTATGTCTATTATTATGTTTTAAAGGATTTTCCCAGTACACTGAAACAATCAATTCCAATAGACCAGGATCATCGCAAGGAGCTTTTGCAGTAGGTAAAAACGTACTGCAATTTGAAATGGGAGGAAAAATCAGTCAATTAAGTCATGAAAATTTAAAAAAATCAACAATTAATGAGTCTCAACTTAATTATACTATTCGATATGGATTTTTTAAAAATAAATTAGAATTAATAATTAACGGAGCATATAATCAAAATAAAAGCATAAATAAACTTATTAATGAAGATGAGATTGAAAGAAAATTTTTAAATAAACAAACATTAGGTTTTAAATACTTGGTCTTCGATCCTTTTAAAAATAAAAAATGGCATAGTGTAAGTTTATTAAGTTGGAAAAAAAATAGAAATATTAGACTGGTTGATTTTATTCCTGCAATTTCTGTTTACGCTGGTGTTAATTACATCCCTAAACAAGGATATAGCTACAACGATCCATTTACAGAAATTAAAAAAAATGCTGATTTCAGTATTTTTAAAAATCCGAAATGGAAAATATCTGAAAATACAATTAGCCCAAAAGCGAGCATAATAACACAGAACCATTTTATAGGAAAATGGGTGTTAGTCAACAACATTACTCTAGATAGAATAGGAGATAAATATCCTATTTTAAATCACATAACTACTCTTACTCATAATTTTAAAAACCCTAAGTGGTCTTCTTTTTTTGAATTCGAAATGATTAAAAATGATATATACGCAGATAATTATTATAAATTTGGACTTGCATTTTTACTAAACAGAAGTTATCAATTTGATATAGGTGTAGGCACTAATATTAAAGACACTCCAAGAAACTTATTTTTTAAAATGGGTATGTCAACAAGATTAGACTGGTACAGTGATGAAATACCAATTGATAAAGAAGAATTAAAAAAGCAAAAGAAAAAAAATAAAAAATTAAAAAAAGATGCTAAAGATTTAAGAAAATCAGATAAAAACAAAAAAAAATCTGATAGAAAAGAAAAAAAAGCAATAAAAAAAGCAAATAGAAAAAAATGATTCTCATTAAAAAAGCAACATCGCTTGAAGATTATAAAGATTTTGTGAAATTTCCATTCAAACTTTACAAAAACTCTAAATACTGGGTCCCTCCTATTTCAAATGAAGAACTTGAAATGATGGATAAGACAAAAAACCCAGTCTTTAAAAATGCCGAAGCTGAGTATTTTTTAGCTTATAAAAATGATGAAATTGTTGGAAGAATTGCTGCAATAGTAAACTGGGTTGAAGTTAAAGAGCAAAATAAAAATAAAGTACGTTTTGGATGGTATGATGTGATTGATGATTTAGATGTTTCCAAGAAATTGATTGAAGCAGTTATAGATTTTGGAGAAAAAAGAAAGTTATCTTTCATTGAAGGTCCTGTTGGTTTTTCTAATATGGATAAAGCTGGTTTACTGACTCATGGTTTTAATGAACTAAACACCATGATTACATGGTATCATAATCCTTATCAAAAAGATCATCTGGAAAAATTAAAGATGAAAAAATTAGCTGAGTGGGTGGAATATAGGATTCAAATCTATGATGAAAATGAAGCTCCTGAAAAAGTGAAAAGATTTTCAGACATAATTATGAAACGTTACAATTTAAAACCACTAAATTTTAGGAAAACCAGTGAAATTGAACCTTATATTGACGAAATGTTTGATTTATTAAATAAGACCTATAACTCTTTACAAACATTTGTTCCAATTCAACAATACCAAGTTGATCATTACAAAGAAAGATATTTAAGATATATTCATCCCGATTTCATCAAAAGTGTTGCTGATAAAGATGGGAACTTAATTGCGTTTGCCATTACTATGCCTTCTTTTTCTAGAGCATTAAAAAAAATGAATGGTAAAATGTTTCCATTTGGATTTTTAAGGATTCTTAAATCCCAAATATTTAACAAAAGAGCTTCCCTTTACTTAATTGGGGTTCATCCAGAATATCAAAACAAAGGAGTTACAGCTATACTATTTAATGATCTACAAACTATGTTTAATAAAAGAGGAATAAAGGAGGTAGAAACCAATCCAGAACTTATTGAAAACAACTCTATTCAAGCTTTTTGGAAAAACTATGAAAGCGTTTTACATAAGAAACGTAGTACATTTACAAAAGAAATTTAATGATCAATCAGGATACTATTATAGCCTTAGCTACACCAAATGGTCTTGGAGCAATTTCTGTTTTAAGAATTTCAGGAAAAGACGCAATTTCTATTACAGAAAAAGTATTTAAATCTAAAAACAATAAACTTTTATCAAAACAAAAATCTCATACTGTTCATTTAGGTCATCTATTAAAAAATAGCCACGAATTAGATGAAGTTCTAATAACATTATTTAAAGGACCTCACTCCTACACTGGTGAAAATACTATTGAAATATCATGTCATGGTTCGATATACATTCAAAAAGAAATAATCAATTTATTTATTGATAATGGAATAAGAGTAGCAAACCCTGGAGAGTTCACACTAAGAGCCTTTTTAAATGGTAAAATGGATCTGAATCAAGCAGAAGCTGTAGCAGATTTGATAGCTTCTGAAAATGAAGGGTCTCATAAATTAGCTATGCAGCAAATGAAAAGTGGATTTAGTAATGATTTGAAAAAACTTAGAGCTGAGTTGTTACATTTTTCATCTATGATTGAACTTGAATTAGATTTCTCACAAGAAGATGTTGAGTTTGTAGAACGTGATGAATTTAAAAAATTAACAAACAAAATACAATTTGAGCTAAACGCTCTGATAAACTCTTTTCAATCAGGAAATGTTCTAAAAAACGGAATTTCTGTTACAATAGCAGGAAAACCAAATGCAGGAAAATCATCATTATTAAATACTTTGCTTAATGATGAAAAGGCAATAGTTTCTGACATTCCTGGAACAACAAGAGATAGCATTGAAGATTCGTTAGTGATTGATGGTATAAACTTTAGATTCACAGATACTGCCGGATTAAGAGAAACTACAGATTATATAGAATCCAAGGGAATAGAAAAAACAATAAGTAAAATTAAAAGCTCTAAAATTTTACTATATCTATTTGATGCTAATGATACAAATATTGATGAAATCAACAATAGTATAGATAAATTTAAAAGAGACGATTTATCTATTATTTTAGTTAGAAATAAAATTGATTTAATCAATCAAAACACGAAACTATTAAAAGATCTTGAATCTACAACTAGCTTAATAGAAATAGAAGCAACAGATTCAAAATCTGTTGATTTACTTAAAACTAGGTTGATTAAAGAGGTAGAGTTACTAAACCCTTATACGGACATTATAATTAGTAATTCAAGGCACTACGAAGCTTTAATTAAAGCATTAAGAGCGATAGAGGAAGTAAACGATGGGTTAATGAATAGCCTCTCTGGTGATCTACTTTCTGTCGACATTAGAAGAAGTATAGAATATTTAGCAGAAATCACAGGGGAGATTACAAATGATGATATTCTAG
>Ga0308019_10000312_pt1 | contig 30241 bp, 24 predicted proteins | sample Neamet284_FD_203135 | JGI IMG/M metagenome (GOLD analysis project Ga0308019, IMG submission 203135) | Marine microbial communities from water near the shore, Antarctic Ocean - #284 | ecosystem: Environmental > Aquatic > Marine > Unclassified | place: Southern Ocean | collected 2014-10-01
CATTACTCGCCTCAAAAGCCAGAGAAGCTGCACGCAAAGCCCGTGACCTCACTCGACGCAAAGGTGTGCTCGAGGGCGGTGGCCTACCAGGTAAATTGGCTGATTGCCAATCCCGAGACCCAAGAGAATGTGAAGTCTATCTGGTTGAAGGTGATTCCGCAGGTGGTTCAGCAAAGACTGGACGTGACCGACGTATTCAGGCAATCCTCCCATTACGTGGTAAGATTTTGAACGTCGAACGCCAAAAGCACAACCTTGCGAAAGTATTCCAAAACCAAGAAATTCAAACGATGATCCGTGCACTTGGTGCCGGCGTTGGTAACAATCCAGAAGATGAAGGGTCTTTCAAGCCTGATAAATTGCGATATCACAAAATTATCATCATGACTGACGCCGATATTGACGGTGCCCACATTCGAACATTGATGTTGACCTTCTTGTGGCGTTTCATGCGTCCAGCAATTACTGAAGGCCATGTCTATATCGCACAACCACCACTCTATCAATTGTCCAAAGGAAGAGTCAGCAAGTATGCGTTTTCCGATGAAGAGCGAGATCGAATTGTCGCTGAACTACGAGGCGACAATCCCAATGCCAAGATTGGCGTACAACGTTACAAAGGTCTTGGTGAAATGAATCCAGAGCAACTCTGGGAGACGACCATGGACCCTGCAACTCGCACTATGCTCAAAGTAACTGTTCAAAACGCAGAAGAAACCGATCGGATGTTTGAAATCCTTATGGGTGAAGATGTTCCTGATCGAAGGGCGTTTATTGAACTCCACGCAAAGGAGGTGACCAACCTTGACATCTGATGATATTGAAGAAAACCAAGAAGAAGCCGAAGAAGTCGAAGAACTTGATGAAACGATTTCTACCGAGAATGTATTGAACCATCCATTGAATGATGAGATGAAAACCTCCTACATCAACTATGCAATGTCAGTCATTATTGGACGTGCATTACCTGATGCACGCGATGGATTGAAGCCAGTTCATCGCCGTGTTCTCTACGGTATGTACGAAGGTGGCCATACCTCTGAAAAGAAATTCAGTAAGTCTGCACGTTCGGTCGGTGAAGTCATGGGTAAGTACCATCCTCACGGTGACCAATCGATTTACGATACCATGGTTCGTATGGCTCAGGAGTTTTCACTCCGTTATCCATTGATCGATGGGCAAGGTAACTTTGGCTCAATTGACGGCGACCCGCCTGCAGCTATGCGTTATACGGAAAGCCGACTTGACCGAATCGCCAATCACATGCTTGATGATATCGACAAGAAAACGGTCGACTTCCAATCAAATTTTGACGATTCCGAACAAGAACCAACCGTACTCCCTGCACGTTTACCAAACCTTCTCCTCAATGGTAGCGATGGAATTGCTGTCGGTATGGCAACTCGAATCCCACCGCACAATTTGACCGAAGTCGCAGGTGCAGTTCACCTGCACGTCAACCGTATTCTGGAGGAAGGCGAAGCCAACCAAGGCATGCCACAGATTTCTATAGAAGAATACATGGAGCATGTAAAAGGGCCTGATTTCCCGACTGGTGCTTCGATTCACGGCATCGACGGAATCTATGATATGTATACGACTGGAAAGGGTAAATTCCACGTCCGTTCCAAGTGTGAAGTCCTTGACGATTCCAAAGGTAAGCGGATTATCATTCATGAAATTCCTTACCAAGTGAAGAAAGCAGACATGCTCGTTCATATCGCTGAATTAGTGACAAAGGGCTCGATAATTGGAATCCGTGACATCCGTGACGAATCTTCCAAAGAAGGCATTCGTGTCGTCATCGAAGTGAAGAATAATGCAGACCCACACGCTGTTTTGAACCAATTGTTCAAATCCAGCCGTTTGCAAGAATCCTATTCAGCCAACATGATGGGTATTCTGGATGGCCGTCCAGTTCTCCTGACCTTGCCAGTGATGCTTCACACCTATGTGTCTCACCGTGAATTAGTCATCGAACGAAGAGCTCAGTTTGAGATTGACAAAGCGCAATCACGAGCACATATTCTTGAAGGTCTCGTCAAGGCACAAGACCGCATCGATGATGTGGTTGCCGTTGGTAAAGCAAGTTCCAGCCGAGAACAATTTGAAGCCGTTTTACGCGGTGATGAAACAATGCCAGGTATTGCACCATTCAGTTTCACAGAACCTCAAGCCAAGGCTATTGCAGAACGCCGTCTCTATCAATTGAGCCGTCTCGATGTTGGTAAGGTTCAGAATGAATATGCAGACTTACAGTTACGAATCGCAGATCTCCAAGACATCATTGCTTCTCGTTCACGTCGTCTCAGCATTTTGTTGAGCGAATTGGATGAAATGCTTGAACGCCATGGCGACGAACGCCGTTCGGTTATTGACGCAATGCCACTTTCGATGAACCGCGAAGACCTCATCGAAGAACGAGCGATTGCTATTACCCTCAGTGAAGACAACTACATTCGTCATATGCCTGTCGAAATGTTCCGTGTCCAGAACCGTGGTGGCAAAGGACTCAAGGGTGTTGCAACCAAGAACGAAGATACTCCACAATTGATTGTTACGTGTTTCAGCAAAGATCGTTTGTTAATCTTCACCGACAAAGGACGTGTATATGGTCTCAAAGCTTGGGAAACGCCTCTCGCCAGCCGTCATGCACGTGGCAGTCACATCAAGAATGTCATTGAAAAGATTCAGGACGACGAAAACATTGTCACAATCTTGCCAATTACCCGTGATTTGCTCGAATCTCCAGAAGGTCACTTCCTGTTGTTTGCTACCCGTTTGGGTCTCATCAAGAAGACAAAACTCGAAGAATACGTCCGCATCAACCGAAATGGAAAGTATGCGCTCCGCTTCAAGTTGGATGATGACAGTTTAGTCAACGTTCGAACAAGTACCAACGACTCAGCAGTCGTTATGATTTCAAGCACTGGTTTCGCCAGTCGCTTTGCTTGTTCAAATATCCGTTCCTCCGGCCGAGTTTCTGCTGGTATCTATGGCATTCGAACAGGTAACCGTGGCGATGGCGGTCATGTTGTCGCTATGATGTCGACCGAGAATACCGATACTCAAATCTTGACCATCACTCGAAATGGAATGGCCAAGCGAAGCCGTTTGGGTACCGCTGAAAAGATCCCAGACCTCGATGTAACAGGAGTACAGAAAATCGATGCTGAAACCGGAGAAGGGAAGATGCGAAACGATGGCTACCGCAAGACCAAACCTGGTGCTAAAGGCGCATATACAATGAATCTCGACCATGATTCTGGTGATTACATCATCAGTGCCCGACAGATCCCGAATCTTGAAGATAACGTGTTCTTACTTACCAAGAAAGGAATGATGATTCGTATCAATGCAGGTCAGACCAAGGAAACCAAGAATAAGAAATCAAAGGGAACTCGAATTATGGAATTGAGGAACGCAAAAAAGACAGGCTTTGTTGACCACATTATTTTCGCGGCTCGCCTCCCTGCTGAACTGGTCGAAAACGACGCACTGGATGAAGATTTAGAAGGCAATTCCGAAGAAGAGTGATCTTCCAAACGAATCGACGCCTTCAAAGATGATTCCATACTGTGAGTGTTTGCACCGGCCCCCGTCGGCCGTTGCGGTGATGTTTTATGGATGAGCGCTCATTGATTTATAATTGGAATACAGTTGACTATGAACTCAACCGAAATCCTGCCAATCACCCGCATGGAGTTTGGTTCGATGATGAAACTCTTCGAGACGGATTGCAAAGTCCAAGCGCTCGAAATCCGACCATTGAACAAAAAATCGAATTGCTGACTTTCATGGAAAACCTTGGCATTCAGAAGGTCGACCTCGGTCTTCCTGGTGCAGGTCCATATCATTTGGAACACATCGATGCAATGTTGTCTCACATTACTGAAAATGATTTCAAAATACGACCGGGTGCTGCAGTTCGAACACTCATGAATGACATCGAACCCTTGGTTGAGTTACAAGCCAAACACGGCACTCCAATACAAGCCAGCGCTTTCTTAGGCACCAGTCCAATACGCCAATACACGGAAGGATGGACGGTCGAAAAACTTCTCACAACGATGGAAAAGCCAGTTTCTTTTGCAATTGAAAACGATGTACAGGTCATGTTTGTCACCGAAGATACAACCCGCTCGAAACCGGAAGATGTCAGAATTATTTATCAACGAGCCATGGAAATGGGAGTCCGTCGTCTTTGTATTTGTGATACATGTGGTCACGTCACTCCAAACGGTGTCAAAAAGTTGTTACAATTCATCGATGAAGAAGTCATCAAAGATGCAGGCTACAAGCGTGCAGAAATCGAAGTCAATTGGCACGGTCACCAAGACCGTGGTCTTGGCGTTGCCAACAACCTCGCTGCTGTTGAGGCAGGTGCTGACGTGATTCACGGAACCGCTCTTGGTGTTGGAGAGCGTGCCGGCAATGCTCCACTTGACCTGACATTAGTCAACCTCAAACTTCTCGGAGTGATCGATAACGACCTTACCCAACTGGGTGCCTACATGGAAAAGGCGAATGAATACATCGAAGTACCTCTTCCTCGCAACTATCCCGTCTTTGGTATGGATGCTTTTGAGACTGGAACTGGTGTTCACGCCTCTGCTGTGATTAAGGCTATGCGAAAGGGTGACAATTGGTTAGCTGACCGAGTATATTCTGGTGTTCCCGCTGGAGATTTCGGACTTAAACAAGTCATCCGTATCGGACATATGGCTGGTCGTTCAAACATCATTTGGTGGCTTGAACAAAATGGCTATGAGACACCTGACGATTTGGTCAACCATATTTTCGATGTAGCAAAGAGCCAGCGACGTAACATGGAAGAGATTGAAGTAAAGAACGCAGTTGAGGCTTTCTTAAACGCTTGATTAGGCTTCAGACTCTTCTTCGTTTTCGCTGAACGTGTCACCTTTGACAGCGTTCAATTCCTTTGTAACCGTCCATTCTGACTCAACACTTCCGCCACTCCATTCAGCATCGACAGCAACTTCGTCGACTTCAGTTTCCTCTCTCCAAACGGGTTCACTTTGTGAGCCACATACAATGAAACGGCCGTTGTCATCAATTTGATCGCTCAACAGACGTAGATGCTTTGAAATCGGTAGGAAATGCCCAACAGGCATTCCTGCTGCAGTAAAGGGATTGGTGGCTGCGCCAATGATCAATCCATCTTCAGGGGCGACCACATCGACGGTAATACCTGGTGTTCCTGGGTCGGAGATGGTTGCGATGACTTCACCTTCACGCATTACTGAGCCTGCAGAGACAAACATATCCAACAAACCACTCTCACCTGCTCGTAGCCAGTGTGAACCACTTGCGAGCATTCGGAATCGTGGGCGATGAGGATTGCCATCGATCATACGCAATGAACGGAGAACATTCAACACACCGTGCATGGCGACCTTAACCGATACATGGTCAAGCGAATTCGCACCTCCGCCCTCATAGGTGATGACTGGAATATCAAGTTCAATCGCTGCTTTGCGCAAAGACCCAGAAGGTGGTTTTGAATCGAGGATTATTTCAATTCCAAAAGCCTTCGCCAGAATATTCGAACCTGCATGGGCTAAATTAGCACGCAGTTGTGGCATATTTGAGCGACCTTTTCCAGCGCTGTGTAAATCGACAATAGCGTCGACATCGGAGAATAAATACTTCCAAGTTTGAGCAGCCACTCGCCTTGTAGTCGAGCCTTTCATGTCTCCAGGGAAATTGCGATTCAAATCACGACCATCTGGGAAGTATCTCGATTTCGACCGATATCCAGGCAGGTTGACAATCGGCACAATACGAATCGTTCCAGCCAATTGCATAGGGTCGAGAGGTTTTCCAGCATCTGTAAAGTTGTTCGAAAGCAAGTGTGTGCATGTCGAAGGGCCGGTTAACTCATCGCCATGTACACCACCAAGAATGGTAATGGTTGGACCAGGTCGGATACCATGGATAATAGTGACTGGAATCGGCCATGAATCTCCCAAATTCGTATTGAGGAGTGGTAGATGAACGGTTCGCATTGTACCCGGCTTGATGATTTTACGATAGAAGCGTGCATTCGGCCATTTTGCACTTCGGTCCCATTCGGGGCGGTCTTCCAATTTGTGTGCAGCCATTGCTTCTTGAATGGCGTTTCTTCGTCGTTTTGGAAGTTCATGGGCAACACGAATTTTGGACTTTGTCCGTGGTTTCTTTGCTGCCATGGTGTTGGCAGTGAACCCACCTCAATAAGAATGCGTATATGTTCATTCAAACAAGCAAAGAAAACAAGTGCTTACAGGTGAGCCCAAGGTTATGGGAGAAGTCAGTGTCCAACGTCAATATGCACCAAGTTCGATTTGTTTTGGCTGTGGTCCAGCGAATCAAGAAGGTTTGCAAATCAACAGTATCCGTATTGAAAACGGACTTTCTATGGAATATCTCCCTGAACCCCATCACCAAGCCTTCCCTGGTATGATTAATGGAGGAATCATTGGAACCCTTTTGGATTGCCATGGCAACTGGACTGCTGCTGTTGCTCTTATGGATGCACAAGGCCTCGAAGAGCCTCCGTGCACCGTTACAGCCTCTTATACGGTTAAATTACGCCGTCCTACGCCGACCAATGTGATCCTCAAAGTCACAAGTCAAATTAAAGAATTAAGTGATGATAGAGTCGAAGTTGAACTGCTCTTGGAAGCTGATGGTAAAGTCTGTGCAACAGGAAGTGGACTGTTTGTTGCGGTGAAAGAGGGCCATCCTGCTTATCATCGATGGAGTTGAACCGAACAATGGCAAAACCAAGCAAAGAGCAGGTTCTTCTCTTAGATGAGTTGAGGAACTTTGTTATCGATGTCATGCGAGATATGCCAGAATGGGTCGATGCTAAGGTTGAGCGGTTGCGATCTATACCACTGGGCGTGCTTCGTAGAAATGCGACCCAACGTCACGGAGTCACCCGTTGGAAGCGAGGTGTTGACCTTCGCTCACTCAATCCAGAAGATGTTGAAGTGATTGATATTCACCCCCAAATGTTGAATTCAGAATGGAAGGCCTACTCTGCCTTTGTCTTGCATCATGAATATATCCATGCGCTTGGATTACGTGCACATAATACTCTGTTCAGACAACTTGAGGCGGCTTGGCCTGGCCGTGCAGCCAGCGCACATGGTATTCCGTTTACAGAACACTTGCGCCGAGAAAAAGCGATTTGGTTGTGGTGTTGTCCCGATTGTAAACAGGAATTCCCACGACAAAAGCCATCCCGCAAGAAATATCGGTGCCGTAAATGCAATACGCTTCTCATCGATAAAAAAAACCCAATATTGCGTTAGCATCAAACCATTGAATTGAAGATAGATGATGAATACGGCAATCTATGGGCTGTATTCATGTTAGTGAACAGCGACCAATACGCCCATTGTTTGTTCTTCTCAGTGTTCTGCTGTTGTCTCTCATCATGCCTGGAGTCCAAGCCAATTTGAACCAATCAACTGATGGCGGAGAACTCTTTTTATCGTGTGTACAAGATAATGAATGCTTCTTGACTCCAGTTGCCAGTGGTGAAGATATCATTTCGAATACGGTATTTGCTTCACCAGCGCAACCTGATACGGTCACGCTTGAATTTGAAATGGACCCGCAGCAAAAAGAGTTAGCCTTGCTCCCGAGCACCCTTACATCACTGATTATCGATTTGCGATTTACTGGTGAATTCTCAGGCGCCAATAAACCTGAACTTGAACTTTCATTGATTGTTGCTTCCACGGTCACAACATGGAACTTCGATGCAGAAGTCATACCCTCAGCAAGCACATCCAGTCCCTATACCTTAGAGGATGAACCACTCAATTTGAATGGTGAACGATTACTTTGGCCAGGGCAAACCGTACGATTGCGAATGACGTTTGTTCTTGACCGGCCGGGGACATGGGAATTGCACCTCCGTGGAGCTTCTTCTTTGAATTTAGAAATCCCATGGTCGGAAGACGTCGATGCTCGAAACACTGACGAGCCATCCAGTGACCTCGAGCCACAGTCCACCGATTTTGAAACGATTCATTACGGAGCCTTACTCGAGAACGATCGGGATTGTTGGACTTTTACGATTGAACAACATGAATTGTTAAACATCTACCTTGAATGGGAAAGTGTTCCAATCGAGATTCAACAAAGTCATGGTTTGCCAGACCTCATCCAGCCCTCTGGGCGTCTCTCACCTGCACCGGATGTCGTTGTCAAAGAAAACGACGAATCGACCCGAACGACCTACCGATGGCGTGCTCTTCCTCTCGGGGAATATATCTTCTGTATTGGTGGGACTGCAGGCAAATTTCAACCTTACCTTTGGACGGGTCAACTCGCATTCGAAGGCATGGGTCCTTTGAGTCCAAATGACTTTGATGGCAAGGCTTTCTATCCTTCAGGTACTGCGCTCTTAGGCGATGAAAATGAAGCCGTTTCACTTACACAATCGGGCTTTGGTATTCTCTTTATTTCCTTTTTAGCCCTGATTGGATTTGGTGTTGATAGTTTTCGTAATTCAACCTCCAGATTACTGCGTTTTAGTGTCTTCACACCGGGTGTAATTTTCTTACTCATCGGAGGTGTCTTTCATCCAATGTGGGTGCTTGGTGAAGAAGTTCAGACCGAATCAGAAATACAGCTGGATGAATTGATTGAGATGCGACTCCAGCAATTGTGGGATGTTTCGTACCCTGGTGTTCCTGAACAAGTCTTGATTACCCATACAGGCGCAACATGGGGGATGTTAGACGGTGACAATTTACAACTTCGACTTCTTGTCAAGGAAGCACAACCTCTCCCTGATGGCCGATGGCAATTGATTGTACCAGAATTACAAGAATTACGTTTGGACCAAGCCATTTTCTCTCAAGTTGCTCGAGGAGGGGTCCAAACGACCGACGAAGGCATGCTTGAACAACAAACGGTTCGCTTCATTCTGCTCGCAGGGCGTTCTCTACTTCTGGATTTATTGATGCTCGAAGCAATGATGGTGGTCGATGAACCTCCAAAGTCTTCAGTTTTCCATGTTGATTTTGACATGGTGGATGCTCCAGCAACGGGCTCAATCAATGTCCCGGCATGGGCAACACGTCCGGCATCGGTGAGTGCGAACGACTGGGTTCTGCTTCAAGGGGCTTTATTCCCTGAACAGATTTCTGTGAGTCTTTGTGATTGTGATTTAGATCAATTAGATATCCGTTTCATTCAATCAACCGGCTTTGATGTCGGTGATATTCCTCAACAGATCAACATCGAGAATGCATCTGGACTCATTGGTTTTTCAATGCCAGTAGCCCTTCTTGGATTGTTCCTCTGCACATTCGCAAGCCGAACAGAATATCAACGCCGTCAAAAAGCAAAAGCCCTTGCAACAACTTTCTTTGGTCAAGATTCAAAGTGGGATTGAAGTTCACTTCTTTGCTTTCTTGCCTTTCTCTGCCTTTGCTTTAGCATCTTGAATGACTTCATCAGAATCAACGCCTGCCTTCTTAGCAGCCTCTTTGATGATTTCTTCTTCCCGTGCGGAGATTTCTCCGTCTTTGGAAGCGGACTTGACCACAGCATCGATGTTCATCTTTGCTGCTTCTTCATCGGTAATTCCCAATGCGTCTTGGAAGGATTTCAATTCAGCCAATTCTTCTTCGGTGATGATTCCATCTTCCCAAGCGGCTTCATAGGATTCCAAAAGGAAAGAGCGGTATGCGTCTGGATTGACAAGAACATCACGGATCAGGCCATGATTTGGGCCATCATCTTTCTGGGACATCTCAAGGATAGCAATAGAGCGACGCATTTCCTTAACGGCCATGTCTTTGAGGCCGTGTCCAGCCCAAACTGCACCAGCTGCGATGACTGCAGCAGCAAACCAGCGCATGACGTCTGGATTAACAAATTCCCAAGGTGCGACAAGGTGGAAAATACCGAGTACAGCCATTGCGGCTCCACACATAACTTCGACCCAGTCATTCATATCTGGTTCATCTTGAAAAATCGAAAGTCGTTCTTCAACCATTGTTTCAACATCATCGCCCATGGTAAGGACACGAGAAGCAGGGTATTATGGATGTCGGATTGAACCTTTCGAAGCGTTGTCCTTTTGGACTGTTGGCGCGGCTGTCGATACATGGAGGCGACCGAGCGGGCTGTGATGGCCTTAGATTTGCCGCCAAAGGTGCTCAAGTTCTTGACAGAGACTTGGGGAATCAAACACCTCCACCCACCTCAACATGAGGCGATGCCGAGTGTTTTGTCGGGTGCCAACACTTTGCTAGCAATTCCAACTGCAAGCGGCAAGTCATTAGTTGCTTACCTTGGTATTTTGCGACGTTTACTCGTTGATGAACCCGGTTCGAAAGCTGTGTATATTGTACCTCTCAAAGCGCTTGCAAGTGAGAAGCATGAAGATTTAGTTGCCTTGGGTGGTTCGGTCGGATTAACAGTTGGACTTGGTATTGGAGATGCATCAGGAGAAGCCAAAAGAATCGACGAATGTGATATTCTCGTTTGTACTTCGGAGAAACTCGATTCATTGATGCGAAACCGGTCCGAACTTATGGCAAATGTATCGATTGTTATCGCTGATGAATTTCATCTAATGAATGATTCAACACGAGGGCCAACCTTGGAAATAAACCTCACACGGTTACGATACCTTCGTCCAAAGGCACAAATCATTGCACTTTCAGCCACGGTTGGCAATTGTGAAGAACTCGCCACCTGGTTAGATGCAAACCTCATCATCTCAACGTGGAGGCCTGTCGCTTTGGAATACAGCACCTTTCACGACTTACACCTTGAGCCTCGGCTTGTCCAATCCGCAGGTCTGTCGACCGAAGCAGATGTTCTCCAGCCTCCACGAGACCTTGAAGGGCCAAAATCGCATCCAAGTTGGGTGGTCGTCAATGATGCAATCGACCAAGAGGGGCAAGTGCTGATCTTTGTCGGAACTCGGCGCAGTGCTCAGTCCGAGGCTCTGAAACTTTCGAAACGAGTTGAAAAGCGACTCAAAAAGGAAGACCCGGACCGATTAAAACGTCTCGAGCACTTTGCTTCAACACTCGAAGGACGCAGTCAGACGGCTATGGCCGAACGCCTTGCTGAATCAATACGGGGCGGCATCGCCTTCCATCATGCTGGCCTGACGCACGGTCAAAGAAAGGCAATTGAAGGCGCTTTCAAAGATGGTCTTTTGATCGGATTAACAGCCACTCCAACACTCGCAGCAGGTGTCAACTTGCCTGCTCGCAGAGTCTTGGTTCGAGACCTCAAACGTTGGCATGATGGGATGAGTCGTCCACTTCCTGTGATGGAAGTCCGACAGATGCTTGGCCGAGCTGGTCGTCCAAAATACGATAGTTTTGGAGAAGCATGGGTCTTGTGCAAGGGAACGGATGGATGGGGAATTGCTGATGATGTCAGTGAACGGTATTTCTTTGGACCCGTAGAATCAATTTCTTCCAAATTAGCAAGTGAGCCAGCATTGCGGGCTCATCTCTTGGCTTCAATTGCAACCGGAGGGTTTCGTCACCGTGGAGAAATCGGTGATTTCTTTTCAGCAACTTTCCTTGGGGCGACCACCTCCAAAATGCAACTCAATGAACGTCTTGATGAGATGCTGAATTGGTTGGTCGAAGAACGATTTATTCGTAAAAAAGGCGTTGATGAAGCCTATGCCCAACGTCGTGCTGATGCTCAAGTGAACAGTGGAGAAGAAGAAAACTGGGACGATGAAATGCCAATATGGGCAACCATCGCCCAATCAACAGGTGGTGTGGAATTACGTTCAAGTCACACAGAACATACTCCTCTTCCCAAATCATCAACTGCGTTTACTCAGGCATCCTTAGGTTTTACTTCTGCCTCGGATTTGGCTCAGGTCGGAGGTTGGTCAGCGCCTACAGCCAACGACCATTCTTCGATGGAATACGAAGCGACTCTCATGGGTGAACGAATTACTCAACTCTATCTTGACCCACTGTCGGCATCAATCTTACGAACTGGTTTGCGAAGGGCAGTTCGTCGTAAGGTTCGTTTAAACGGTCCAGTGACCGACTTTGGATTAATGCATTTAGCATCTTCAACTCCCGATTTCTTACCACTTTGGGCGAAAAACTCTGAAATGGAACGAAGTTCTTCTCTTTGGCTCAAAACGAATGCAGTCGAGGATGAATTACTCGCAGATGATACGTTAGAAGAGCGATTGCTCGGGAAGGTCAAATCAGCATGGATGCTCGAAAAGTGGATCGAAGAGGAAACACTCCGCTCGATTGAAACGGATCTCGATGTCAGTCCCGGTGATGTCAATCATCGGGTTGACCTCATGGGATGGCTTCTTGCTGCTGGCCAGCAAGTGCTTCTGACGGATGACGCCTTTGCTGAAGAACACCTTCCAATCATTGGAGAGATTGCTACCATTCTCGATATGTTGCGGCAACGTATCCGGCATGGTTGTAAAACCGACTTGCTGCAATTGGTCAATATCAAACACGTTGGACGTGCGCGTGCACGTGAATTGGCCGGTATGGGTATTCGGACTCCAAAAGATGTCATTGCAATGGACCGTCCAACACGAAGTCAACTTTTGGCAAAACGTGGATGGGGACCGATGTTGCTCGAGAAAATACACAAAGAAGTCGAAAAAGTCCTCCAGCGCCCCGATTCTCCGGGCCATCCGAGTAAAGCAATCATACAACGTGATGACGATGTTCCACTTTCCGATGAGTCTTCATCGGACAATTGAAAGAGAATATCCATCTGGAATCACCATGGCACAACCTCCGTTCCCATGCTTTGCTTGGCGTTCAGAGCAGCCAGTTGCGGCGAAGCGGCTCCTTCAGACATTCCTTGAGTTGCGTCCAAACTCTCATTGGGTGATGGTCGGTGATGGTTGCGTGCAATCCGATCTTCAATTGTGGACTGCGTGGATGTGTGCATCTCGCAGATGGATTCGTACGACTTCATTGGCTCGTTCTCTCGACGCTGAGTTTTTGCGCTATCTTTCGGGTACTCACCATGTTTCGGAAGCCTTCAAGCGAGCGGGTGTTCGAGATGGTGACGTTGCAGGGTTTGTTGTTTTTCTACCCGATGCCATCGCTACCGATGAAACTCAAGCGGATTGCCAAGCAGTCGAATATGACCTTGAAAGCGTGGAATTACAAGTCAATTCGATGTTTTCTCGACTTGAACTCGAAGCAAATCCGAATGAATTTATTCTCTCAAAAACCGGAGCCATTCGACTGGGGATGAAATTTGAATCAGAACAAGAGGTTCTGACTGAATCCGCACTTCTTGGACATATTCTCTCATCAGAATTTACTTCGTAAGCAAAACGAAACAGAGTAGAGTTCAAACACCGTTGCTCCTACCGTCTCTGTATGGTGATGAGCGCAAGTCCAACAGATGGTCACAGGCCGAGTACCGGCCGATACCTCGACCAATCCAAAATACAAGCTGCCCTTGAGCAAGCACAAGCCCTCGGTGCATCGTATGCAGAAGTTCGATTGATGGCGATTACCGATTCGAGTGTCGCTCTTCGAGATGCAAAACTTGAGCGAGCAATTCCTGGACAAGAGGTCGGCGTCACCTTGAGAATCTTGGCAGATGGTGCGTGGGGCGTTCATTCGACCACCGATTTAATCTCCTTACCATCTCAAGTTGAATCGACGGTCCGTCTGGCAAAAGCAGTTGCTGCCCGACGTTCCTCCAAAGACAGCCCCGTTCAGTTGGCAGATGTTCCCATCTTGGAAGATGAGATTCATTGGAAACCAAAGAAAGATGTTCGGAATACTGATTTACAAACTAAAATAGATCATTTGAACACACTTCATGACAGTGCAGCAGACGATGACCGCATCATTTCAGTGACGTGTGGCTGGAGCGATGAGCACCTCCATACAGAACTCATGACCAGTGAAGGAATGAACCGAGTTTGGTCATTCCAACGTTCACTCATCAATGCCAGCGTTACCGGTCGAGATGGTGACGAAGTCGTGTCCTATAGAACAAGGCACGGCGGAGAAGGTGGACTTGAAGTCATCGAAGCATGTGACCTCGGGCAACTCGGTGAATCAGCCCGCATTGCCACACTACGTCTCCTCAAAGCAGAACGAGCACCTTCTGGTAAATTGCCACTGATCGCCGACCGTGATTTGACAGGTGTCTACATTCACGAAGCACTGGGCCATCCATGTGAAGCAGACCTTGTGGCTGCTGGTGATTCATGTCTTGCTGGGAAACTCGGTCAGACCATCGGAAATGACATTGTATCGGTCGTTGATGACCCTACGATACGTGGCGGTTACGGAGCCCATCCAATCGACGATGAAGGACTCGACACCCGTGAGAAGAATCTCATCAAGAAGGGTGTCCTTACCGAATACCTCAATCATCGAGAGACTGCACACCACTTTGGCATTGAGCCAAATGCAGGTGCACGAGCCCAAGATGGCTTGCACCATCCACTTGTTCGCATGTCGAACACATTGATCAAGGGTGGAACGCATAATGACATCGATGAATTGATGGAAGACATTCAGTATGGCGTTTTTGCTTGTGGCTCTCGTGGCGGTCAAGTCGATACAGGTCGTGGCTCATTCCAATTCGCAGCCCAAGAAGCTTGGTTAATTGAGAACGGAGAAATCACCCGCCCATTGAAAGATGTAAGCGTGAGTGGTTTGACACTTCAAATTCTGAAAGATGTAGATGGATTAACTCGGGATGCACGCCTCGCAGCTCCTGGATTCTGTGGTAAAGGGCAAACTGTTCCTGTCGGTGACGGCGGCCCTATTATGCGGATTTCTCAGGCACTGGTGGGCTGAAGATGCTTCCAGATGATGCAGTCGACCGTATTGTAGCGGGTTGCCGAAGTATCGGGGCTCTCTGTCAAAGTCAAGGCGTTCAACAATGGGAAGTCGTGGCCACGCAATCGTATGGCCACAGTATAGACATTGAAGCAGGTAAAATCTCTCTTGCTGCAGGAGGCGGTGAAGGCGGCTATGGTATTCGGATTGTCGAAGATGGACGATTTGGTTATGCCTACCTCGTCGATATCGGCTCTGCTGATTATGCTATTCAGCAAGCACGTGATATTGCTAAAGTATCGCCTTCAGTGAAGGGTTTTGTCCTTCCGAGTCAACAAGAGGCGAAAAAAGTCGGAGGATTGTTTGACAAGAACATCCTCAGCATTGGTCCTGAAGATTTACTTGAACAGGCTGATGCTATTTTGAGTGAAGTTGCTTCACTTGATGAACGAGCCGTCGTTACTGGCGGTGGCTTAGGCGTCGGAGCAAGTGCTGATGCGATTTATTCGAGTGAAGGAATCGAATCCAGTGGTGTAACGACTTCACATGGTATTGGCGTTCAAGTTTCCATCGATGCTGATGATGAACTCACCAGTTCCTACGAAGGTGATTCAAGTTGTCAACGCCTTCAGAATGTACCTGATTGTATTGCAGTTGCAGTTGATTGGGCACAGAAGACTCGTGGCCCGATCGAAGTCAATACCGAAGCACATGACACTCCTGTTTTGATGACCAGTGAAGGTTTTTCACCGTTGTTTTCAATGGTCGTTCCTTCTGCAGTTCGTGGAGACCGTTTGGTCCGGAATGAATCGTTTTGGTCTGGAAAGCAAGGTGAACTTGTGCTTGCAGACGACCTTTCGCTCATCGATGATGGAAGAATGGAAGGCGGAAAGTCAGCTTCTTCTCGTGATGGAGAGGGCGTTCCTACTCGCCGCCAAACCCTCGTCGAAAACGGCCGTCTTGTTGGTTCATTATGGTCGACAAGAGATGCAGCACAACAAGTGGCTGAAGGGCGTATTGAGCATGCAGAAACCAATGGCTGTGCAGTTCGAGGTGGGCATCAAAGTCCACCGAGCACTGGCTGTGCTGATTTACAAATGGTCTCCTCTCGAAAAAGTTCCTCACAAGAGGCTCTTCTTGAGCGGATGGAAGACGGTTACATCGTCCATAGCGTCATGGGAGCACATACTGCAAATCCAACCAGCGGTGATTTCTCCGTTACATCGAGTACGCTCTTACGAGTCGAAGGTGGAGAAATACTTGGACCGGTTAAGCAAGCAGGTTTGTCTGGCAATCTTGCCAAGGCCCTTTCTCAAGAAGTGTACCTCGGAAATGATGTTCGAATCCAAGGATCTTATTCATCCGGCAACATGCACCTTCCTGACGTCCTGTTGATGCAAGGATTACGAATCAACCCCGCATAAGTCTCTCAGTCACTTGATTCGATAATCAACGGAAAGGAACAAAGTTCACGGCATTCTTTATGGTCTGTCGTCTCTCCTGTAGTTATCCATGGAGGTCAAGGGAGTGTACAGTCTCAACCAACCCGCACGAAAACCCGCAGCCTGTTCTCCGTACAGGCCTCGAACGAACACGTCTGGCGGAGGTCATTGCAATGTCTGAAAAATACGAAACGCACGTTAAGTCGATACTCGCAGAATGTCCTGATGCCAATCCGGAAGAAGTATCTGCAGCTTTTGCAAAATACGAAACGGAATTCTTCATTCCGCCACAAGATGCTATGCGTTCGATTCTTCGTCGATTCAAGGGTGAAACAACCCCTACACCATCATCGGGGTCTTCAGGGACCTCTGGCTCATCATCTTCGGCACCTAAGCCAACACGTAAAGTGAGTCGCTTAAGTGAATTGAAAGGCGATGACCGAGAAATCGAAATCGAAGTAGAAATCATTTCTCACAACATTCGTGACCAAACGATTCGAGGCGAACAAAAGCAAATCGCATTTGGACTTCTTGAAGACAACCCATGGGAAGAGAATGGTGAGAAGAACCGTTGGGAATTCAAAGATTGGGGACCAAACTCCAACATCACTCCAGGTTCAGTCGTTCGAATTGAAGGTGCTTCAGTCAATGAGTATCAAGGAAAGATGTCCTTGAACATCAATCAATCGACTCGTATCGCAGTGATCCGTGAAGGAACACGACCAATTACCGCACCAGGCGAGCCTCAGGAGATTTCGAGTTTGCCAGCTGAAGGCTATGTCTGCATTGTTGGACGAGTTCTTGCCACACGCCCCGACCAGATTCACCGCAAGGACGGTACCGGCTCAATTGATGTCATCCGAGGCCGTTTAGCCGATGAGACAGGTACCATTGGATTCCTTTCATGGGAACCACTCGAACATGAAGTAGGAACGCTTCTCAAGATTGAAGGTGCACAAGTTCGAACTTTCCGAGATACACCCGAACTCAACTTTGGACGAACAACAAAAATCGAAATCTATCACGATAAGAATTTTGCAAACATCGACACCCTTTCTGAACAAACCGTACTGACTTTGTCGGAACTTCGAGACGGAGCACGTGATGTTGATGCAGTCGTTCAGATTACTGAATGGGCAAAACGCTCATTCACCCGTGATGGGGAAGAACGATTCCTCTGGTCTGGTCAAATTGCTGACCCAACCGGGCGTTGCAGAATGAGTGCATGGAGTGAATTGCCTATTACTGAAGACCAATTGCCAATAACTGTTCGTCTCAAAGGCGTACGTGTGCGTGCTTGGCAAGGAATCCCAGATATCACGATTGATAATATCGACCAAGTCGAAATACTCGATGCACCCCCTTGGGACAGCGAATTGGATTTGAAAAACCATACTGTGGAAGTCGCTTTGCATGAATTGTCTACCGGTGCGAGCCGAATTGGAATCTCAACCAGTGCAATTGTGGTCAGTGTCCGTGATGATTCTGGCTTTATTCAACGATGCACAGAATGCCGTCGAGTTCTCCGTGAAGGGGTTTGTGCTGACCACGGACCAAATGATGGTAACAGCGACATCCGCTTGCGTTTGGCTATTGATGATGGGCGTGCAAGTGTCTCTTTGTTGACCAATAAAGAAGCAACATTAAGTCTTCTTGGAATGAATGAATCCGAACTTCAAGGTGCTATTGACGATGCTGGACAGGTTGCTTTTGTTCAGTCCTTGCGTGGAAAGATGCTCGGGCGTAAAATCAATGCTTCAGGACGCACGATTGTCGATGAACAAGGTGCTATGCTTCTTGCTGACGGTGCTTCAATGATCGATGAAGACGCAGGATTACGGGCGACTGAAATACGTGCTCAATGGAGGGTTGCTTGATGCAATCCGGAACACGAGCAAAGCGCCAACCTGCTTGGCACATGCTTGCCTCTGAATTCAGTGAGGCTACACTCAATGAGAAAGGATCAGGTGAATATGACCCTTCCTTTGTTATCACGAAACTTGGCGCTCGAGTCAACAGAGTGGTCGTAGCAGGACTTTTGGAACGTCTTGAAGTTCGAGAAACTTCCAACGGTTCAACCCTCTACCAGGGACAAATGCGTGACCCATCTGGAGTCCATTACTTCTCAGTTGGAGATTATGCCACTGAATCAATGCGTGAACTCACATTGGTTTTGGCTAACAAAATCGAAGCTGGAGAGCCAGTACTCCTTCTCATGGTTGCCAAATCAAAGTGGTATCAGACCGATGAGGGTGCAATCTATACCTCACTTCGCCCTGAAGAAGCTTGTGAAATCGATGCGCAACAGTATGCTCTTTGGTTGACACGAACCTGTGAAGATACGCTTCAAAGAATGAAGCATTTTAACGATTCATTATCTGCTGAGCCAACTCGAGAAGGGTTGATTGGTGCTGGAATTCCGGAACACATGATCGATGGGCTTCTTGTTTCTCGTAATCATTATGGAGAGATTGATATTGAAAATTACACACTCAACATCATGCAAGCTTTGGATATTGCTGAAGGGCGTATGGAGGCTGCCAGTCAGCCGGTCGCCGCTCCAGCCCCAAGTCAAGACGCAGATGCTGGTGCAGATGCTGGTGAAGCCGCTCCAGGTGGCGAATCCGAGGTAAAGGAAACGATTATCTCGATCATTGAGCAACTTGACCAAGGTGATGGTGTCGATTTTGAAACTGTGCTGACCAATACTGTCGCACGTGGATTTGACCGAAGTTTGGCTGAAGATAAACTCGATGAACTTTCAAATGAAGGTACACTTCACGAGCCAAGATTTGGTTGGTTTAGAATCGTAGCGTGATGATTTCCACCCCCAACATTGAAGTCCTTGCCACTGCGTGGGTAAAATAGAGGTTGACATATGGCTGGCATGGATTTTTTTATTCGCCCCGCATCAGGAACTACAAGTGCAGATTGGGTTCGTATTCCTAATTGTGACATGAAAGTTCGTCTCACGCGCCGCCTCACACGCACAATTATTCGTGGTGAAGAAGGCGATGACCTGCATGATGAAGGTTCAGAATCAGCCGTTTACACCGTTACAGGTGAAATCACGCTTGATGATTACAAGCGAGTCTTGACCATGTTCCGGTCTGGACAACCCTACATTCACGATCCATTTGAAGAACGAGATGTCAAAGTAATCTTTGCATCGATGGAATATGATGGTTCGAATGAAATGTTCAAATTTGAATTACTCGAAGATATAGTGTGAGGTGTAATTATGCGGAAATTGGATGAGCAGAGAGAAGTTCTCTATGTCATCCGAACGTTAGATGTCTTAATGTCCTCAGGCGTTGGTCTTGAAGCTGCGATTCACACTATTGGTAGTGGCGGTTACGGCATTATTTCGGAAGACTTCTCGGGCATGATGTCTCGTCTACGTAAAGGAAGTAGCCGTGGATTAGGGCCTGAGTTGAAGAGTATGATGAGCAAAGCCGATTCGGAAGGCTATCGACGACTTCTCAATACAATGTATACCAACGTTACACAGAACACCGACATCATCGAAACCATTCGAAAGCAAGGCACACGTATGGAGAATGAGCGCACTGAGTCTGTCAAAAAATACATCGAAGAACTTGGTGCAGTCCCCGAAACTCTTCTTTCCATTGGCATGATTGGTCCAATCATCTTGGCTATTGCGGGGCTTGTCCCACAGTTGATGAGCGGTGATTTGGGTGCGTTCATGAAATTACCACCTACATCTACCATCAACCTCGTGGTGAATGGAGGACTCGCTGTGACCTTACTTGCAATGTTCATGATTGGCTTGAAAGCCCATACTAAGGACCCGGGGTTGTGATTTCATGATATTCGGATTCATTGAAACATTCAACGAGAATATCTTTTTGCTTGTGCTACTTGTTTTCGGTATTGCAAGTGCTGCTGGTGGCGTCCCCCCAATGCTCGAACGCACAAGACGCCGTTCTATAGAAAACACACTCCCCTCTTTACTCGAATCTCTTTCGGATTCAGTTGGTGCAGGCCGTGGTATTCAAGAAGCAATGATGGAACAATCTCGATTACTTCCTGGCATACTTGGAAAATTACTAAAAGAAACCCTCGAAGAAAGTCATTCCTCCTCATTCGATGCTGCACTTGCAGCATTTGCTGCAAAAACTCGTTCATCACAAGTTCAACGTGTCATGGTCTTGATTGAGACTGCGATTGAACAAGATGCCCCACTCCAAGGTATTCTTTCGGATTTGGCAATGGATTACGAACGCTTGAACGATCTGATGAATCAGCGTGAAGAAGAATTGTTGGGCAGAGGAATACTCATCGTTCTGTTCATCAGCGTCGGTTTGCCATTACTTATCGCTTTCATCGTCGGATTGTTTGCACCTTCAGGCAAGGGTTTCCAAATCGATTCATTCAATACGACCTTTTCACTCTTCTTCGGGGCAGCATCTGCAATTGCAGTTGGTGTTTCAGGTCGAATGCTCGGCCGGTTTAAAGACGCACTCTGGTGGATGCCAGGATGGGTTGCACTTTCAATGGGCCTCTATCTTGGGGCAGTACTAATGATTGGAGGATGAAAAAATGAGTGAAAAAGTCTTAGCACAATACGGTCGAGTCACAATTTATACCGAAGAGAGCCATCCTTCACCAATTTATCACGTCGATGGAGCCATTGAACCAAATCCCTATGGCGACCTTGCCGTTCTTTTGGAAGATGATGCACTTGAAGAAGTGATGTACAATGGTGGAACACAATGTGTGAAAGTCGCCCACCGTGACCATGGCATGTGCCGAACGAACCTCTGGGTTGATGACGATTCAGGAATCCAAATCGCCAAGAATATCGCAGCCTTTACCAACGTACCACTTGGAGATGGACCAGGCCTTGTTCCAATCTTCGATGGACGACTTCCTGATGGTTCTCGTGTCAACGGTACAATTCCACCGGTGACCCCTGATGGTCCAACACTCACAATCCGTAAATTCCGAGAAGACCCATTGACAATGATTGACTTGGTGAAGTTCGGTACTGTAAACTCCCGTCTTGCAGCAATGATGTGGGTTTGGATTGAAGGTCTCGATAGCCGTCCTGCAAACTTTGTCATTGCTGGCGGAACGGGCTCTGGTAAAACTACCACACTCAATTGTCTCGGGATGTTTATTCCATGGGACCGCCGTTTGCTCACCGTAGAAGACACCGCTGAATTGCAAGTCTACCACGACCACTGGCTTCGTATGGAGACACGTCGAGAACGCCCAGATGGAACCCCTGAAGTCGATATGAATGATTGTCTCAAGTCAAGCCTTCGTATGCGACCTGATCGAATCATTGTTGGAGAAGTTCGTGGACCCGAGGCAGCAACTTTGCTGACAGCCATGAATACTGGTCACGACGGTTCATTCGGTTCACTGCACGCAAACACAGCGCAAGAAACGGTCACTCGAATGATCAACCCTCCAATGAATGTCCCACCGATTATGCTTGGTGGACTTGATCTCATCATCATTCAAGCACGTCTCCACGTCAATGGAAAAACAGTTCGTGTAATCACTGAAGTTGCTGAAGTTGCAGGTATGGAGGGTGACAAACCCCGTTTGAACATCATCTGGAAGTACAACGCTGCCACCGGTCAAATCGAGGAAACAGGAATACCTTCCAAGCTTCGTGAAATAATCTGTGCTGCTGCTGGTATCTCACCTGATGTGTTCGAAAAGCACGTTGCACAACGCCAAGCGATTATCAAAGACTTGGCACGGCGTGATATCCATGACATCCAAACAGTAACACAAGTCATTCAAAACTTCTACGCATCCCGTTGAAGGAGATTAACCACGTAGGCGTGCGAGTAAGTCATCGATAGCATCGATTTTCCCTCGAGCAGAATTAAGTCGTTCAGACGCATCACTGACGGATTCAGCAATGACGATTTCCACATCTGAATGTTCTTCAGTTTTCGGTTTGAATGCTTCTGCAAGTGCTTTCAGTTCAGTCACAATAGCATCGACTTGATTGTCTGATATCATGATACCAGGTGCAATACGAGGGATTTCTGAAGGAGAAATAAAGCCTAATTCAGCACCAATGATTCCAGCACAAGCCAGAACCCGTGGTCTCAGGTCGACCGTGTTGACTTCGTACCCTCTTGATTCAAGGAATCGAATCACTAAGGCTTGTTGTGAGTCTGAGAAACTTCCTTCACTTGATTCAAGTACAGTTTCCACTAATTCCTCAAAACCAGCAATATTTCGTTCCAGACGATCAACAGTCATTCGTTCAATCTCAGTGAAATGAACAGCACCGTGTTGAAGGACACGAAGAATACGATTGCGACGTGCAATCGATGGGTCTTGAAGTGCTTCAGCTTGATGGATTTCCACATGCAGGTCGAAAAGAGCATGGAGTCTTCCAGAAATACTTGGGATTCTCAAATCAAGTCCCATATCATGTCCAATTTGTTCAAAGGTCATTCGAGCGCGAACTAAATCACCTTCTGAAGATGCGAGGGTATCATTCAACTGACTTCGGAGCACATCTCGAGCATTTTCAAAATTACGCAGTGCTTCACGTTCTCTCCAAGAGTTTGGCATTGCAAAGACTGCATCCTTTTCAGTTTGAGATCGGAACTCAAGTTCCATCAAAGTATTACGGATACCATCACTCACTGCGGGAATCTCTACTGCGAAACCATGGCTAGAAAGGCTCCCGATGAATGCTTCAAGGTCTTCGCTTTCACTGGTAGAACTTACCGCTAAGAAATCTCTGCCTGCCGCTTCAATTTCTGCTGCACGTGCCGTCAACTCAAGTAAGACCGCTTCGACTTCGAGGCTGTGTTCAACAACCTCTGCCACATGAGCACTTTGAACCATTGCTGGTGTATCATCGCTGTCCCTTTTCTGTTGTCCTGCTCGAAGCGCATCATCGATTGAGGCAGCAAGAGGAGCACGAGAGATTGGAATTCCTTCTTGAGCAAGTTCAGTTCTCATTTCTGTCTCTTCTTCAAACGTCCATCCTTTTGGATGTTGAGACACAAATGTCTCGACTGTATCGAGTACAATGTCCTGTTCAGCGATGTGATTTTGTCCGGGAGATTCATTCTTGGAGTCTTCAGTTGGGCTCGGGATTTCGACGGCTGTGTCGCCACTTCGTGGACGGCGCAGGCTCTTCTTGACTTTGCCCCAGCCACCTTGCTGATAGGCCAAAACACCTGCGATACGAACCAGTAAAGCCTGCTTATTACCAGAGAGGGGCAATTCCAAGATCTTACACAATTCATGTAATTCGTCACGAGACATCGAGTCAAGTGATTCTGGAACGAATTGTTTAGGGTCGTGATTAAGATGGAGATACAGACGTTGTCGACGAGCACGCACAGAGCCTGACTTTTTGATGCCAAAGATTCCCAGAATTTCACCTATTTCAGCGTTCATGAGGTTTTTAATTCCATTCGGGGAAAGGTCCCATTCATCCAAGATAAGTTGTTGAATCAATCGTCCCCTGACCACTTCGACAGAGCCATTTTTTGGCAAGTTGTAAGTGACGGCTAATTCTTTGAGTCCATCAAAGCGCGCTTGATAGAGTTCATTCAAGAGTTCACCTTTCGCCGTCATCGTCTCACCTACCGTTGACTTTCGGTTCAAAGGGGTATATGTGTCTTCGCTGTGTGGGGGTGGGGAAATGTGCAGTTCTTCGACTGTTTCCACCTCTCCATCTTGGTCGAAGTGTCAATTCTACAGGCAATGGTTTGAAGGCTGTGAGCCACTGGAGAGTTGTAATGGCAAGAACGGTGAAGGATACCAGAGTCGCACTCAAGGAAGCGAATGGGCTTGCTGAATCACTACGCGAACTCGTGTGGTCTGATTTGAAAAATCAGTATGGTGGTTTTGAAGACATGCTTCAATCACGTATTCATAATGCCGAAGAAGCAATTCTTGAGGCCACCAAAGGAAGGTTAGCAATCATTGCTGGAATTGGCGAGATGCGAAAAGACCTGGAACGAGGCCAACGCCGCTTTACTCGAACAAATGATATCAATGAATTACGAATTCTTCTGTTGGATTTGGCTGGTCGGATTTCCCGCTTGAGAGAAGCGAATACTCTTCTGGTTGACTCGCTTAAATCTGTATTGAACCCGGCTTTGTCCGCCATTGAAATTGTTGAAAAATTTGCTTCGGACCTCCAACGCTCAGCTGGAACATGGGAGCGTAGCGGCCGTGGTATCGATGAATCAATTCTCGAATTATGTGATGCTCACGAACCGGCTGAACTGGGTGATCTTGAACTCTACATCACCAAACAAGGGTATGCTCCACTGCTCGAAGAATCAGTTCATTCTTCTTCAGATGAAGACGCTTGACGTGAATGCAGATCTAATAAAGCGGGTCTTGCAAGGCTGTATTCTTTAGGAAGTCCCGGATACTTACGAACCATTTCTTCGTGTTCGACTTGCATAGTTTCGAGTAAGTTTGTGAATTCCTTGAGGACATTCACCATTCCCATGTGGCTTTCTTCAAGTTCACAAATACGTTCTGCACTTGCAGATACAGTTCCAGAATAGTTCAGTGTTTCAATTTTTATTTCCAGGCGTGGACTGGTCGACATGCCCTTCTTTGGAACTGAACGGAGCCATTTCTCTGCCCCAATCAAACGCTTTCCACTTACTTTCCCTTGAGTCCGTGTCGAGTCAAGGTACGAATCATTGGTGAAGTCATCATTTGACCGCTGTGCTTCTTTGAGAATCGTCTTAAATTTCCGTTGCTCTACAAATATGCCAACGATGGAATGCATTTCTTCAGGTAGTGAATCAAGTAAAGCCCCTTCGATTCGATGAGCGAGGTACGCACTTGGATCGAACATCGGTAGGACAATTGCACTCGGGAATCCAGTGCGGCTTACCAGTAAAGTGAATCCATGCAAAGGTGGTGGGATGAAATGGGTGCGTTCAGGGTTCTCTCGTTGTAAGCCAAGAGTGTGACGGCGTGATTTGAACTTCAATGCCGAATGTTCACCACGAGAAACGATGAATCCGTCCAATACTTTATCCTGGCGACATTCTTCAATCCAGTGGATTTTATCTTCCTCATCTAAATTGAGATATGCATCGAGTTTTCCAATGTGTTCGGCAAACTGTTCACTGGTGAATAAGAGGATGTCGCTACGAAGACGGCGCATTTGTCGTTGGAGCAGTTCATTATCACACACGACTAGGGCTTTTGAACACAAATATTCAGGTTTGTCATCTGATACCAAGACCCACGTTGGTTCTCGGCGAGGTAGAATTCCAACAATCGATAAGCCCTCTACATCGATGTTTCTCCAATCCAAAGCACTCATTGCAACAAGGTCGCCAGTACCATTTTGGAGAGTTTCAACTGCTGATTCAATATGGGGTAGTTGTATCAACTTGAAATCAAATTGTTTGCGGTTTTGTTCGATTGCACGTTCAATTTGAAGACGTACACCATCACGGCGTGATGCAGTGGTTAGGACTTCAAGTCGAACCTTTTCTGTCAATACATCACCTCGGCGAGGATGAATCCTCACATTACAAGGCCGGAGACTACGGGTTAAGAAGGACACCCCTGTAGGAGACTCGTGGCGAGTGTTGAGTTGGAAGCAAGTGACCGCCTCGAAACAATGAGGCTTTTGGTCGATGCTGAGCTTGAGGCTTTGATTGAAAATGAAGTCAAAAACGGCGCTGGACAAGTTGCTGAACTCTGTGGCTCAGTACTACTTGCCGGAGGTAAACGCCTTCGCCCGTTGTTGATTCTACTGGCCCATGAAATCGCTGGAGGTACTGATATTGAAGAGATCATGCCGCTTGCACTGGCATCTGAAATGATTCACACAGCAACTCTGGTCCATGATGACATCAATGATGAAGCCTCACACCGGCGAGGAATCGAAACAATTCATTCTCGTGCTGGTCTTCCAAAAGCAGTTATTGCCGGAGATTGGCTCTTTTCACAAGGTTTCGCACTTGGTGGGCGATATGATGAGCATATTGTCCGCATCTTAGCGCAATATTGTGCAGATCTTGCAGTTTCAGAATTCGAACAACTTGACCATGTGCTTGATCTTACCACTTCTCCAGAGGATTACCTCAGTATTGTCAGAGGAAAAACCGCTGGGCCTTTTGCAGCTGGTTGCCATGCTGCGGGCTTAGTCGCTGGACTTTCCGAACAGCAAGCATCTTCGCTCCGACGTTTTGGAATGGAACTTGGAATCGCCTTCCAATTGGTCGATGATTTGCTTGACTTGCGAGGTGATGAACGAATGGGTAAACCAAGAGGGGCGGACGTCATTGAAGGAAAGATGACGCTCCCGTTGATTCATGCATTGACGCTCTCACATGGTGAAAAGCGACAACGTTTAGCCCATATCATCGAAAATTTCAGTGATGATTCGTTTGATGAGTTGATGATGCTGCTCAATCATTCAGGCAGTATGCATTATGCAGAGATCTTAGTAAGTACTCATTTGGAACGGGCAATCGCTGAACTTGATGTCTTTCCTGAAAGCAATGCAAAGGGATTGATGCTCCATGTCACTGATTATGTCATGCGACGGCATGTGTGAGGGATTCTATGGCTCGTAAGAAGGTCGAACATCGTCAGGTGATTGTGGTTGGTGCTGGGCCTGCAGGTTCTGCGTGTGCCCAACGACTTGCCGAGGATGGCATCGATGTTTTGATGTTAGAACGGCGAGAGGTTGTTGGAAATCCTGCTCAGTGCGGTGAATGTATACCTAATTGGGGCGAAGTTGTTGGTACTTTTTCCGAACTTGATGACCATCAGTGGTTGAAAGATTATTTTGAATTCCCTGATCGGTTGCGACTTCATGATCTGACGAATATGCGTGTCTTCCTCCCTTCGGGGAAAGCCTACCATTTCGAGTTGGATGCTTTCGCAGGTCATCGTTTACACGTCGATGGATTTCTGTGTGACAAGGCGATTCATGCTGGTGCTGAAATCCATACCGGTGAGGCAATGACTCGCATTCAACATCAATCAAAACTCGACCGTGACCTTTTGATTACCAGCCATGGGCGTTATTCTTTCGACTTCTTAATTGATGCAAGTGGTTCATTAGCACATGTTGCTCGCTTGCGCCATGGCGCCGATGAGCGCTATAGACCTAAAGACCAAGTCCCCACAGTCTATGCTCAAGTTCAAGGTAAAGTACCAGAAACGTTTGATGTATTTTTGGGTTCAGTGGCACCTTCTGGCTATGCATGGATTATCCCAAAAGGTCCTGACACTGCAAATGTTGGCCTCGGGGTACGAGCGGGCTATTTAGAAGGTAATTTGAAAGATCATTTGACTGAATTTTGTGCCTCTTTGGATTTTGAAATACTTTCGTGGGGCGGTGGCTGGATTCCAATGGGTGGCCCTGTAGATACAATGGTTGACGGTACAACACTGGCTGTTGGTGATGCGGCTGGCTTGGTCATGCCAAGTAACGGTGGAGGTATCTCTCAAGCGATCATTTCGGGATGTTTTGCTGCTGAAGCGATTCTTGATAACCTTCGAGATGGAACACCTTTGACCATGTATGAGACTCGAGTTCGGGCATCGATGGGTAGAGCATTGAAGAATTCTCTTCGTTCCAAGAACATGGGCTATGCGTTCTTCAAAGGAGATTTAGTTACAGAAACGTTGCTAAGAATCCTCGGTCCAATTGGCGGAATCAAACGAGCGATGGAGTGCGATAAGCCAGTGTGGCTTTTCTGAAGTGCTCCGAAAGAGTGTTCTGGCCTTCTTTTGAAACGGTTGTTTCAAGTCCTATCGATACTTCACTGGTTTCATGCGCAACGTGCGAAGGTCGTCTGACAATGAGGCAGTCAGCCCCGTTATCGCTACTGTATTGCTACTCGCAATCACAGTTATGCTTTCGAGCATGGTCTTTGTTTTGATGCAAGGTGCACTCACAACTGCTGAGAAACCACCAGCACAAGCGACCGTCAGTGTTCGTGGATTGTCAAACGGTTTCCACGTAGTTCGTATGACGGCTCTGGACCAAACAATTGACCCAGCTAAGATTCAGTATGACCTTTCTCCTGAGGATTTGGATGATGGTAACCCGATTCGTGGTAAAGTCAGTGACTCGGATGTCTATGGACTGATAGGGTCCAATGTTTCTTTCCATGACCGTGATGCAGGCTATTCAGTAAGTCAAGGTGATTATTTTGTCATCGATTCGACAACCGTAGGTTCTGATTCAGGCACCTGGCGATTCAAGCTCGTCGATTTATCTACAAATGCGGTACTGGTTGATGTGATTTTACCGCCGATTGAAATTTAGTTAGCCACCGATGAAAGACATTTCTACAGGCCGTCTGGTTTCTTTCAGTTGAGTTCTTAATTCTGAATATCGATCTTCTCGATGTGTCCAAATCTCTCGAATAATCTTCGCGATTTCTTGTTGATTTGCACCAAAGCGAAGGACTCCACGTAAGTCAAACCCTTGTTCTGAAAATAAGCATGTGTAGAGTGAACCATGTGCAGAAAGGCGGGCACGAGAGCAATCTCCACAGAACGGTTGCGTCACCGATTCGATGAAACCAACGGTTGAACCATCAGCAAGACGCCACAATCGGGCAACATCCGAGGGATGGGCTGCTGCTCTGGGCTCAAGTGGTCCGAAGTGTTCCCGTAGAACCTGTCTCATCTCTTGTCCACTCATCACCGATTCTAAATTCCAATTATTGGTGGTTCCTACATCCATGAATTCAATGAACCGGAGAGTAATTTTACGTTCACTGCACGCTTTTGTCAGCGGGACGATTTGAGACTCATTGACGCCTTTTTTGATGACGCAATTGACTTTAACAGGAAGTCCAATTTTTTGAGCGGCATCAATTCCATTGAATACATCTTCAGGGGAATTTTTACTGTCTGTAATGGTTTTGAATAACTCTGTATGAACGGCATCAAGGCTAACAGTGATTCGATTAAGGCCACTCTTGTAGAGCATCTCAGCATGACGCTCCAGGAGCACGCCGTTGGTGGTGAGTGCGATGTCCAGTTCGGGGTCAAGGTCTCGTAATAAGGCGATAAAGACGTGTAAATCTCGTCGTAAAAGCGGTTCACCACCCGTAATTCTGACTTTCGCAAGACCCAAAGGAATCAACGACGCTACGACCGTTGCCATTTCTTCGTAACTCAAAATCTCTTCCTTTGCCAAAAAGACATGCTCAGGTCCAAAGTTTTCTCTCGGCATACAATATGTGCAGCGGAAATTGCATCGGTCAGTTATGGAGATTCGAAGGTCCCTCAATGGGCGACCGAGTGAATCCTGCAACGACATCGTGCATGCTATGCGGCTTAGGCTTTTTATTCTGTGTTGCAAGGGTTGATGGGTGCTTTGAGTCTGGGACCATCATGGCGAGAGGTTGGGTGAAGCGCTGGACCTCATCTGGCAAAGACCACCGTCGTAACGACCTTCGCATTCTTCGAATCAAGCCGAGGTTGAATTCAACTCGAATTCAATGGCAGTTGCCACCCTCAAAGAGTCATCTAATCCGAGCACTTGCTTTGTTTTCTCAAACCCAACAAAAAATCACATTGGACAACGTCGCATCTGCGGGTGACGATGTGAGGGCAATGCGTTGCAGTCTTGCACAAATGGGTGTTCATTTTGAAGACTATGATCGCCAGGGTCAGTTGCTTCATCAAATCAATCCGCTGGACCTTGGCCCACACCCTAATTCGGTACAGTGGATTCTTACCGGCGTAGGTCCGCTTGGCTTCAAGCGTCCAGCCAGTGTACTCAATGCTGCAAACTCCGGGACAGCACTCCGATTTTTAGCAGGTATTGCGGCAAGAATGGAAGGCCCAGTGATGCTCGATGGTGATAATTCATTACGCCAGAGGGACTCTGAAGCCTTGTGGGATTCACTCAAACAAGCTGGAGTGAAGGTCTCGATTGGTCAAGGAAAGGAACGCTTACCCGTGATTCTCAGTGGCCCTTGGAAAAAAGAGCAACTTGAACAAGGCATCGAACTG
>Ga0308019_10000315_pt1 | contig 30051 bp, 25 predicted proteins | sample Neamet284_FD_203135 | JGI IMG/M metagenome (GOLD analysis project Ga0308019, IMG submission 203135) | Marine microbial communities from water near the shore, Antarctic Ocean - #284 | ecosystem: Environmental > Aquatic > Marine > Unclassified | place: Southern Ocean | collected 2014-10-01
AATAATAGCATTCGCAGCCTTTAGGATTGTCGCGGTTGAGCGATAATTTTGCTCTAATGTAATTATTTTAGTTGAAGGAAAATCTTTTTGAAATTGTTTAATATGTTTGATTTTCGCGCCACGCCAACCATAAACTGATTGATCCTCATCACCCACAGCAAAGGGAATTCCATTAGAGCCTGTTAATAATCTTAAAAAAGCATATTGGATGGTATTTGTGTCCTGGAACTCGTCAACCAAAAGATGTTTGAATATTTTGTGATATTTATCGAGCACTATCGGGTTGTCCCTAAATAGCTCATATGATTTTAATAATAGTTCAGCAAAATCTACAAGACTTCCTTGATCACATATATCTTGATAGCTTTGATATAACTTAATATTTTGAATTAAATCTGGATCATTCTTGTTGTCTATTTGATGTGAACGCAATCCCTCATCTTTCTGTTTATTAATAAAATGTTGAATATTTTTAGGGTTATATCGATCATCGTCCAGCCCAAGACTTTTAATCAATCTTTTTATTATTCTAAGCTGATCACCAGAATCAATAATTTGAAAATTTGTTTGTAAATTAACCTCAGTCGCATGTCTTCTTAAGAAGCGATGAGCTATGCCATGAAAAGTTCCAATCCAAAGATTATTAACTGGAATATTAAGCAGCCTTTCAATACGATTTCGCATTTCTTTTGCTGCTTTATTTGTGAAAGTGACGGCTAAAATATGATGTGGCGAAGTATTTTCTACGTCAATTAACCAGGCGATGCGGTGAGTCAACACTCTGGTTTTTCCACTTCCTGCTCCAGCAATTACAAGCATTGGATGAGCAGGGCCTGTCACAGCTTTTCGCTGAGGCTCATTAAGAGAATCAAGTATCGGAGTTACATCCATTTATATCAAAAAATCACTAATTCTTAATGGTAAATAATGATCTACAAGTAAAGCTGTGAATAAGATTGTTAAGTAATGTATTGAAAAACGAAAGACTCGCATTGGTAATTCAACATCGTCGTCTTTTTTTAGTTTTATTGCGTACCATAAAAACGCTGCCCCAGATATAATTGCGGTCACTAAATAAATAAGTCCACTCATGCCAGTTTGATAAGGCAATATAGTAATTCCAACTAATAAAATTGTATAATTTAGAATAAATAGACGCGTAAAGGCGTTACCATGAGTGACTGGTAACATTGGGATATTAGCCTTTTCGTAATCATCTTTTCTTGCAATCGCTAAAGCCCAGAAATGTGGTGGTGTCCATAGGAATATTATAAGGAAGAGTATTAGGGCGTCACTATGAATTTCGCCCGTTACTGCGGTCCAACCAAGAACGGGAGGTGCTGCACCGGCTGCTCCTCCTATAACAATATTCTGAGGGGTTGCTCTTTTTAAATATACTGTATAGATGATTGCATAGCCGATTAAGGAAAAGAAAGTTAGAATTGTTGTTAAAAGATTTATTCTAAATAGAAGCATCAACATTGAAATGACGCACAGAATAAACGAGAAAACTAAAGCTTTTTTCTGAGAAATCTTACCTTGTGGCAGGGGTCGATTTTTCGTTCTAGACATCTTTTCGTCAATTTGAGCATCCAGAACATGATTAATGACTGCCGCAGAAGAGGCGCTTAGACCGATACCTAAAGCTCCAAAAAATATGACATTTAGGGACGGTAACGCAGGCGTTGCTAGAAACATACCCACGATTCCACAAAATACAATTAATATCACGACACGAGGTTTTGTTAACTCATAATAATCATACCAATGTGCTTGATTGGCCTGCGATACACTTTGCAATTTTTTACACCCTATATTTTATAAGTGAAATCTTAATAGAAATTAATTATATCATTAATTTTATTTTGACTTTGTGCTTCTAAATTATTTTTTTTTATTAGATATCAATGTTTTTAGTTTAATAACTAATAGTATTATTACCCCAAAACACATTAAGAACCACTGAATAGCATAGCCATAATTATTAGAAGTGCTGGATACTCTTGGCTCCCAGTTTCTTTTAAAGCCACTTTTTTCATCTGGGTTTAATAATAAAATATAAGAAAATACTTTTTTCTGAAGCTGTACTTCTATTTCTTTAATGGTGGGATAGTTAGAAATAGCTGGCCAAGTGATATTGTCATCAAAAGGTTCAGAATCCCGAATCCCTATTCTTGGTAAATTTCCAGATCGTCCTTTTATAATTAGATTGAAGGAGTTGATCTTAATGTCTGGTAATTTTTTGGAATTTATATTTTTTTTTATCCAGCCACGATTAACAAGTAACCAAGGGAGCTCTTGATTGATTTCAAATGGCGTTATTATCATTTGTCCTAGCTGTCCATCTCTGATGATGTTATTGATCACAATTTGCTTCTCTTGAACAAACCTTCCTCTTGCTTGAATTTGTTGATATGTATCTATAATTGGTTCATTTTGTATATCGATATAACTTGTGTCAGATAAATAAGCCTTGTTTAATGCATCTTTTTCTTGAGCTCGATCCAATTGCCAGAAACCAAGAGATGAAAAACTATAAATCAATATAATAAAAAAGATATAAGGTGTTATAAACGTTAAGTATTGATTTAATTTTAGTTGTTTCATAACGAGAGCTTTATATAGGCATTTTTTTTATTTGCGAGACATTGACTGAAAACTCATTAGGATTAGAGTTTAAATTGTTACCCCATGCATGACCATATATTAGTTCTAATTCTATATTCAATTGGCTATCTTTGATGCACTTATTCAGTGCAGTTTTAAACAAATTTATTTTCTGCTTGCTTGTTAATCCATGATTTCTATTTCTTAGAGAGTTCCTTGCGCCAGTGTTTGTGATATCAGCGAAAAAGGAATCTATATTTTTGTAATTAATGGTTAATTTCTCAGCATCTAGAACAGGGTCACTAAGACCTGTTTTTAAGATTAGATCGCCGATAATATGCATATCTATGAATGGATTAACATGTTCATAATCGTCAATTTTATTCCATATAGATTTGATATTTTGCAGAGTATCTGGACCCAATGTTGAAAAAATAAATAACCCATTTTTCTTCAGTACGCGATTAATTTCAGTGAAGAAAAGAGGAAGATCATCAATCCAAGGCATCAAAAGATTTGTAAAAATTAAATCGATTGAATTACTCGTAAAGGGCAAAGAATGGGCAGAAGCTTGTATCTCTGAAATTCGAGTTAACACAGATCGTTTTTTTCTTGATTCGATTAACATAGATTTAGATAGGTCGACACTCAGAATGCGACATTGTTTGAAATTCTTCGCTAAAAATCTTGAGCTTGAACCAATCGCACAACCTAAATCAATTGCTAATTTTGGGTTCAGGTTCATTAGTTTTATTCTTTCAATGAGGTCGTTGCGACAATGATGATGAATGAAATCATGCTTAGCGAATGTTTTAGCAGCCGCATTAGATTTTTGTTCAATATTATTTTGAAAAAATATTTGTTCTTTCATGATTATTTGATTTATGTCTGATAGTGAAGAATTATGCCGATAAATATAGTCATACCGATATAATGATTGTGCCTAAATGCTCTAAAACAAGCCTCTCTATTTCTATTTCTAGTTAGCCATTGGTGATAAATCATAAGCAGCACACTTATCATGATTGATATATATACCCATGGGCCTAAGGCAGCTAATTGCGCCATTAAAAACAAAAGCAGTATCATTAAACATTGAAATATTCCAATAAATAACAAATCATAATGACCAAAAAAAATGGCCGCTGATTTAACATTAAGTTTTAAATCATCATCACGATCAACCATTGCATAGTATGTGTCATATATTAATGCCCAAATTATGGCGATAGCAAAAATTACCCACCCAATAAAAGGAACAAAGCCTGTTTCTGCTGCAAAAGCCATAGGTACACCACAACCAAATGCTATACCAAGAACTAATTGTGGCGCGGATAATACTCGCTTCACGAATGGATAGATTGTTGTAACAAAGGCGCCTCCAATAGCAAATAATTGAGCTGATCTATTAAGAAAAAGAATTAAGGTAAAAGCTAAAATCATTAAAAAGATAAACAGTATTATCGCTTCTTTCTCAGAAACCTTTCCAGAAGCCATGGGTCGATCTCTAGTTCTTTTTACGTAAGGATCTATCTTTCTGTCTGCAAAATCATTTAAAACGCAACCTGCAGAACGCATAATAACCACGCCAAAGAGAAAAATTGATAATAGTTTTATTGATATTTCACCAGCACTTGCAATCCATAAAGACCAAAGTATGGGCCACATTAAGAGCCAAATTCCAATGGGTTTATCTAGCCTCATTAATAGAAGATAATTTTTAATATTTTTTTTCGAACAGAAATTCATATAAACAATTAAACCTTTCCATAATTATGATCACTGTTTGACCAACGCATGATTATTTTTTTTGTTTCATTAGGGAAATTAAGCATCATGATTCCAGCTATTTTTTGTACTTTTGGTAATAGATGAGCGTCTCTCAATAGATCTGCGATTCTATATTGAGGCAGTCCAGTTTGTTTAGTGCCTAACATCTCTCCAGGACCTCGCAGCTCCAGATCTTTTTGGGCGATTGCAAAGCCATCGTTTGTTTCTCGTAATGTAGATAATCTATGATGAGCTAGCGGTCCAAGTGGTTTTTTGTACAATAGAATACAATGACTTTTTTTATTCCCACGACCAACACGACCTCTTAATTGGTGTAATTGAGTTAAACCCATTCTTTCGGCATTTTCAATGATCATTAAGCTTGCATTTGGAACATTAACACCAACTTCTATGACAGTGGTTGCAACCAAAAGATCAATTTTAGCCTCCTTAAATAATCGCATGGTAGTTTCTTTATCAATGTTTTTTTGACGACCATGAATTAGTCCTATCTTCAAGGGTTTAATTATCTTTTTTAAATACTCATAACGGTCTGTTGCCGCATCGGCTTTGATTGATTCTGATTCGTCAATTAGCGGACAAACCCAATAGGCTTGTTGTCCTTTTGAGCAAGCATCCCTAACTCTTTCAATTACGGATGGGCGTTTATTATTAGGTATTACCAATGTTTCAATTGATTTTCTGCCAACGGGCAGCTCATCAATTATTGATGAGTCAAGGTCTGCATAAGCCGCCATTGCAAGTGTTCTTGGGATTGGTGTTGCAGTCATAATTAATTGATGGGGTTGTTTTTTTAAATGACTGCCTTTTTCTCTCAAGGCCACCCTTTGATTAACTCCAAAGCGATGTTGCTCATCGATTATAATTAGAGCTAGATCTTTAAAATTGACGCCATCTTGAAATAAGGCGTGTGTGCCGATAATTAAACTAGCGTCTCCTTTTTTAATTTGCATTAAAATATTTTCACGAGTTGATTTCTTTTGCCCTCCCGTTAATTTAACTATATTTATATGAAGGTGAGAAAACCATATAGAAAAAGATTCCATATGTTGCTCTGCGAGTAATTCTGTAGGCGCCATAATAGCTACTTGTTTTTTATTGACGATTGCCTTTAGACAAGCGATAGCAGCCACTATAGTTTTTCCCGAACCAACATCACCCTGAAGCATTCGCATCATTGGTTGTGATTTATTAATATCAATTTGTATTTCTTCGCAGGCGCGTTTTTGAGCTGTTGTTAATTTAAAATCTAAAGATTGAATGAATTGATTGATCTCATCTTTTCCAAATCTTAGAGAATCTGCGGCTGTATTTGCTGCAAGTAACTTAAGTTTTCTTAGACTAATATAATTGGCCAGCAGCTCTTCAAAAGATAATCTTTCTTTGTATCTACCAATTGCCTCATCGATTTGTGCGTGTTTCAATTTTGCTGGAGGTTGATGTAAATTAATTAGCGCTTCTCTTAGTGTTGGCATTTTAATTTCTTTAAGAATTTTTAGTGGTAAAAATTCATCTGGTTCAGATGTTTGCATTATATTTAGAGCCTGACCAATTAAGTTGCGTAATCTTCCTGTCTGTATTCCCTCTATAGATGGATAAATGGGCGTTAGTTTATCATCAGTTTTAAAATCTTCATCCGGCCCGACAAATCGATATTCTGGATGAATCATTTGATATTTTCTGCCATTAGATTTTTTTAATCCAAAGCATATGACATGAGAGTTTTTTTTAAATTGTTGTAATTGAGATCTTGAGAAATAAAAAAACCTTAAATCAAGTTCCGCTGATTGATCTTGAATTTTTACAAATAAACTTCTTCGTCCATAGAAAAGGACTTTAGATTCTATTATTTTTCCAGAAACCAAAACATGCTCATTGTTAGGTGCATCTTTTATATCATACAAAGAAGTTCGATCTTCATATCTATTGGGGAGTAAAAATAATATATCTTCAATACTCTTTACACCGTGATTATTTAATTTTGTAGTTAGAGCTGGCCCCACTCCTTTTAATTTATTAATTTCAGAGTTTAGTTTTAGCATTATCTAGTAAGAATAAAAAAATTATCCCTTAAGACTTAGTATGGCTTCAACTTCGATATCTACACCTTTTGGCAACGAGGAAACACCAACCGCCGCTCTGGCCGGATAGGGTTCTTGAAAATACTCAGCCATCACTTCATTGACAGATGTAAAATTATCTAGATCTGTAAGGAAAATAGTTACTTTAGCTGCATCATCCAAGGTTCCTCCTGCCGCGTTTGCTATTTGTTCAAGATTTTTGAACACTTGATGTGCCCTGTCTTTAAAATCACCAGAGACGATTTCCATGGATTCTGGAATAAGTGGTATTTGTCCTGAAATAAAAGTTAAATTTTCAGTCGCCACTGCCTGAGAATATGTACCAATGGCAAGGGGTGCTTTATCAGTGTGAATTATTTTTTTCATTTTTGTAATTTCTCCAAATATTATTAATTAGTTTTTCTCTCTTGTGATTCGATGAACTTTTTTCATGTTCCTTATGTTTCTTATAATTTGTGCTAAATGAATTCTATCTTTTACGTTTAATATGAAAATTAATTCCGAATAATCTTCATGGCTAGCCACAGTAGCTGATTCAATGTTAGAACCGGAATCTGCGATAGTACTTGCTACTTCCGCTAATACCCCAGAGTTATTTTCAGTTTCGACATGAATTTGACTGGAGAATTGCCTGTTAATATTTTTTTGCCAGCTAACTGATAACCATTTTGTCGGATGCTTACGAAATATTCTTAGATTGCGGCAATTATTCTTATGGATGACAACTCCTCTCCCTGAGCTCATATAGCCCATGACATCATCTCCAGGAATAGGATAACAACAATGCCCATAGCTCACTATCATTCCTTCTGTGCCTTCAATAACGAGATTGGTCTTTGTAAGCTTGAAATCAGTGTCTTTCTTAACAGCGAGATATCTTGCTGTTAAGGGGGCAAGCCGATTACCTATACCAATTTCTTGATATAATTTAGTTAAACTCTCAACTCCTAATTCTTTGAATACTTCATTTTGTCGCTTTTTTCCAATTTTACGGATCGAAGTACCTAGGTCAACAAGCGCCGAGTTGAGCAATTTTTTACCAAGGTCATAAGCATCACTTTTGCGAATGGTTTTTAAATAATTTTGTATGCTAGAAAGTGCTTTTGCTGTTATAGCAAAGTTAATCCAATTTGGATTAGGGTTAGCATGTTTTTGGGTAATAATTTTTACTGTCTGCCCATTTTCTAGAATTGTTCTAAGTGGTACTAGCGTCCTATCTATTTCAGCTTCGACACATTGATTGCCAATATCAGTGTGAACTGCATAAGCAAAATCTATAATAGATGCTCCTTTTGGAAGGGGCAAAATATCTCCATCCGGAGTAAAGACGTATATTTTGTCTGGAAATAGATCTACCTTTACATTCTCTAAAAACTCAGCAGAACTCATGCTCTCTTCAAGCTCACCAATATTTTGCAACCATTCTCTTGTACGGAGATGTGGTATAGCCGTATTTTTATCAACTGCCTTGTATTGCCAGTGAGCAGCAACACCAGATTCGGCGAGTCGATTCATCTCGATCGTTCTGATCTGAATTTCTAGCGGCAATCCATTTGGCCCAAAAAGCGTTGTATGTAATGATTGATATCCATTGATTCTTGGGATCGCAATATAATCCTTGAAACGACCAGGCATAGGCTTATAGAGCCCATGAATAATTCCAAGTATTTGATAGCAATTATTGACATTATCAACGATGATTCTAAATCCATAGACATCAGCTACTTCGTCAAGAGAGCGCTTCTTTATTTTCATTTTTTTATAAATACTAAAAAGTTGTTTTTCCCTTCCAATTACTTCACCTTCGATCTTTTCATGAGTCATAGCATTTAATATTCGAGAGGAAATTTTTTTCACAATTCTTTTTTGACCACCCTTGCTTTTTTTTAGGGCTTTGCTAATAACTCGATAACGATAAGGATGGAGATGCTGTATTCCGAGGTCTTCTAATTCATTTTTTATTTTGTTAATTCCCAATCGATTTGCTATGGGAGCATAAATATCTAATGTCTCTTTCGCCTTAAGTTTTCTTTTGGGTTCTGGAAGATATTGTAAGGTACGCATATTATGCAGACGATCAGATAGTTTTATAAAAATTACACGGATATCTTCAACCATCGCTAGTATCATTTTTCGGAAAGTTTCCGCTTGTGCTTCAGCACGATTATTAAATTTTATTTGATCAAGTTTACTAACACTATCTACTAAGATGGCAATTTCTTTATTAAAGATATCTTCTAAATCATTTAAATTAATGTCCGTATCTTCAATGACGTCATGAAGTAAGGCGGCACAAATGGTCTGATTGTCCATTCGCATATTAGCCAGGATTTGTGCAACTGATAATGGGTGACAAATATAAGGTTCACCACTCAGTCGTAGTTGATCTGAATGAGCCTTTGCACCATATTCATAAGCTTTAATCACAAGCGTTCGCTCGGATGAAGGCATATATTCAGAGAGTGAGACCAGCAGTTGTTGAAGTAATTTATCTTCTTGTTTTAAGCCAGTGGTGACTTTCTGACGAATTAGATTCGCGTAATCCATATTAGTTTATATTTTTTAAGCAGGATAATGCGAAGTTGTGATTATACAACGTTAATAATTACTTACTTTCCAATAGATAAACTCTGAAGCGGCATGATATCATCCGTTTCATCGTTTCTTAATAATGCTTCAGCATCCATTAAATCCATTTCTTCGAGTACGCTAGGTGAAATTTTACCAGCGGCTATTTCTCTCAGCGCAAGTACTGTTGGTTTATCATTCTCACGCTCAACAAGTACCTCAGCCCCATGAGCAATTTTTTTTGCTCTCTTTGAAGCCATGAGAATCATGTCAAATATATTATCAACTTTGTGCATACAATCTTCTACAGTTATTCTGGCCATCTTATTTCCTGTTATTTAATTTAACCAAGCATCTAGCGTTTCTAAGATAGATTCTATCCTACTTCGAAGGTTACTACATAAGTATCTTTTTAATTTTTTCGATTAATACTGGGTTTGTTGTTCTGTTATGATTATTTTGTGCAGAAAAAATTGTCGCTAATTCGTCAGCAGCAATATTAAATTCATCATTAATAATGCAATAATCAAATTCACTCCAATGAGACATATCATCAAGCGCCTCATTTAGTCGCTTCTCAATGATTTCTTCTGTATCAGTTGCTCGGTTTATTAATCTTTCACGTAATTCTTGTTGAGACGGCGGTAAAATAAAAATGGAAATACATTGAGGCATTGATTTTCTAACTTGTTGCGCTCCTTGCCAATCAATTTCTAGAATTGCATGATGATTTTTATCGAGGATATTTTGGACTTGTTCTCGGCTGGTAGCATAGAGATTTTCAAATACCTTGGCGTGTTCAATAAATGTATTTTTATTTTTTAGGTCATTAAAAGCATTTGTTGAGACAAAGAAATAATCATGACCATGAGTTTCATTTTTTCTAGGGGTACGAGTGGTATATGATACTGAATACTTTAACTTGTCATTTCTGGAAATGAGCCTTTTAACTAATGTAGTCTTTCCGGCACCGGAAGGTGCAGAAATAACAAATAAATTCGTTGGATTATTCATATGATAATTTTTTTATTTTATTAAATGAACAGTTTGAATTTGTTCAGTGATTTGTTCAATGAATACTTTTATTTTTTTTAAAATTTTATTTTAAAAAAAGCATGATTAATAGAATATATGTGTATTGAAAATATTAGGAGTAATTAATGCGACATGATGGCAGAAAAAATAATGAATTAAGAAAAATTGAATTTATAGTAAATTATACTAAACACGCTGAGGGAAGTATTCTAGCTATATTCGGTGATACAAAAGTCTTATGTACAGCATCAGTTGAATCGAAAGTTCCACCCTGGATAAGAGGGCAAGGTTCTGGCTGGATAACAGCTGAATATGGGATGCTTCCTAGGGCTACTCATACAAGATCAAATCGAGAGGCCGCGAGAGGTAAACAAACCGGTAGAACTCAAGAAATTCAGAGATTGATTGGGCGCGCCATGAGAGGCGTCATTAATCTAGAAGCACTTGGGGAAAAAACTATTACCTTGGATTGTGATGTACTTCAAGCTGATGGAGGCACTCGTACGGCTGCGATAAGTGGAGCCTATTTAGCGCTGAAAATAGCCATCAATAATTTATTGAAAAAAGGTTCAATAAGTATTGACCCCCTCACTAATTATTTGGGAGCTATATCAGTTGGTATCCATAAGGACGAAGCTATTCTTGATTTAAATTATCTCGAAGATAGCTCTGCTGAAACTGATATGAATATAGTAATGAATGATCTTGGTGAGTTTATCGAAGTTCAAGGCACTGCAGAAGGTCGTACATTTAAAAAGAGCGAGCTCGATGAGATGCTTACGCTTGCAGAGAGTGGAATTCAAGATATTATCAAGGCACAAAAAAAATCTTTTGAGCAATATATATAGGCGAGTTGATTTAATTGGGTTTTCAAAGAAAAAAAATAGTAATTGCCACCAACAATCAAGGTAAAATGAGAGAACTTCAGGCATGTTTTGATGGTTTTCAGGTAGAAATTATTACTCAAAGAGAAGCGGGTATTTCTCCCGTGGAAGAGACGGGAGATAGTTTTTTAGCTAATGCTATGCAAAAAGCAAGGCATGCAGCGACCTATTCTGAGTATCCGACCGTGGCAGATGATTCCGGTTTAATTGTTGATAGATTGAATGGTAGGCCAGGAGTTTATTCAGCCCGCTATGCGGGTTCAGATTCTAGTGATGAGGAAAATATTGATTTTCTTTTAAAGGAAATGGAAGGTGAAAATGAACGAAAAGCTAGATTTCATTGTTGTTTGATTTATATTCGTTCTCCACAAGACAGAGATCCCATTATCGTGACGGCAGAATGGAATGGAGTGATTTGTCATAGACGAGTTGGAAAAAAAGGATTTGGATACGATCCGATTTTTTTTGTTCCAGAGTTAAAATTAACAGCCGCTGAACTTACTATTGACGTTAAAAATAAATATAGCCACCGCGGTAAAGCTAATAAAATGCTTGTTAAAAAACTTTTAAATAAAAACTTAATACAAAAAATTTAAATTGATTTCATCTAAATCATCTCTTCCCTCATCATTGTATGTTCATCTACCGTGGTGCATAAAAAAATGTCCTTATTGTGATTTCAATTCACATGTAAAAGGTTCTATTGAGGAACGAAAAAAATACCTTCATACCCTTCTTAAAGATATAACTATGGAAGGGAATAGATTTTCAGACGCAACATTAGAAACAATTTTTATCGGTGGTGGTACACCAAGTCTTTTTGAACCAGTTGAAATAAATAAGATTCTGGAGCATATAAAAAAAATATTTATTATTTCAGATGATATTGAGATAACTATGGAGGCTAATCCAGGTTCGTTAGAGCATAAAAATTTATCCGAATATAGGATGGCAGGAATTAATCGTTTATCTCTTGGCGCTCAAAGCTTTAATGAAGATTCATTAAAGCTATTAGGCCGAATACATGGAGTGGCGGAAATTTTTACGTCTTATGAAGAGGCTAAATTAGCAAGATTTGATAGTATTAACATAGATTTAATGTATGGACTGCCTGACCAAACCCAGCAAATGGCTATTGAAGATATTCGTACAGCAATCAGATTAAATCCAGAACATATCTCTTATTACCAGCTTACATTAGAGCCAAATACTGTCTTTTATAAAAAAAGACCCAAAAATATACCGCCACATGATTTACTTTATTCAATGCAAAACGAAAGTTTAGAAATCTTACAAGCTGCAAATTATTTTAGATATGAGATATCTGCGTTTTCTAAAGCCGGACTAGAATGTCGGCATAATATTAATTATTGGACATTTGGAAATTATATTGCGGTTGGGGCTGGAGCTCATGGAAAATATGTTCTCAATGAGAAAATAATGCGCTATCAAAAACCATCACTTCCAAGGGCATACATGAACGGTACTTTTGAGGATTCAGGAGAATTCATCTCAAGGACACTTGAGGAATCAGACATTTTACTTGAGTACATGATGAATAATTTAAGATTAATTTCAGGCTTTAGCAAAAAACATTTTGAAAGTTCTACTGGCTTGTCTTTTGATTTAGTCGAAGAAAAACTTATTAGTCTTAGTCAGTTAGGATTGATGAAGGAGGCACAAAAAGAACTGTGGCGCCCAACTGCGCTTGGCTTTCGTTTTTTAGATGATATTCAGGCAAAATTTTTGCCTCTTTAGATCATATTTATTCTAATTTACTTTTACCAAATTTAAAATATAGAAAATCTTTATGCACATCAAAAAAGCTTTACTATATTTTACTTACAAAGTCGCTCTTGTTTGATATTTATGACAATATAATTGCTATAAGTTATTGTAATATATGACTTTATTTAAATGTACATAATTTAATCATTTTAGTAAAAATGCCTTAATTGTATAGACTAAGACCAGTCACTCTATTTTCTTCCACAGGTTTATCCACAGGATCTGTGGATAATTATTGCTCAGAAAAATAGCTTGAAAAAACATCGGTTTACAGCTATTCTACGCGCCCATTTACCGAGAGATTTTTATTCACGGGATTAAAGTATTATGAAAGCCGATTTACACCCTAACTATAAAGAAATAAATGTCACATGTAGCTGTGGCAATAAATTTACTACCCGTTCAACGCTCAATGATGATTTGGGTATTGAAGTGTGTTCAGCTTGCCATCCTTTTTATACTGGAAAACAAAAAATATTAGATTCTGGTGGTAGAGTTGATAAATTCCGTCGTAAATATGGTAAGTCATAAAATTAAAATTTATCAGTAGGAAACATTAATGACAAAAGATGTCTTTGTATTAAAATCATCTGATGGATCTGAATCAATTGAACTACCTGTTGAGAGTGGCTCAATTGGGCCAGACGTAATTGATATTAGTAAGTTATACAAAGAAAAGAATGTTTTCACATACGATCCTGGCTTCGTTTCTACAGCGAGTTGTCACAGTAAGATAACTTATATAGATGGCGATGAAGGTATTTTGTTATATCGTGGGTATCCGGTAGAACAATTAGCTAAATCTTCGCACTTTATCGAAGTAGCATACCTACTTCTTTATGGAGATCTTCCAAATAAGAATTTATTAGATGATTTTTCTTCTTCGATTACTCATCACACGATGCTGAATGAGGGAATGTTACGATTTTTTAATGGGTTTCGTTATGATGCCCATCCTATGGCGATGTTATCAGCTATTGTTGGATCTATGTCGGCTTATTATCATGATACTATGGATATTAATAGCGTCCATGCTCGGGAAATCTTTGCCCATCGGATTATTGCTAAATTACCGACGATTGCGGCTGCTGCATATAAGCATACTGTTGGCCAACCCTTTGTTTATCCTCGTAATGATTTAGGGTACTGTGAAAATTTGTTGCATATGTTTTTCTCCGTTCCTGCAGAAAATCAAGAAATAGATCCAGTCGCAGTCGAAGCTTTGGATCTATTGTTTATATTACATGCTGATCATGAACAAAACTGCTCAACTTCGACAGTTAGAATGGCTGGAAGTTCAGGAACAAATCCATATTCAGCAATCGCAGCAGGCATATCTGCTTTATGGGGACCGGCACATGGTGGAGCTAATGAAGCAGTATTAAGAATGCTCGAAGATATTGGCAGCAAAAAGAACATACAAAAATATATAGCTAAAGCGAAAGATAAAAATGACCCTTTTCGTCTAATGGGATTTGGGCACCGTGTTTATAAGAACTATGACCCGAGAGCTAAAATTATTAGGGAAATGTGTCATAAAGTGCTTAATCAAAAAGGAAGGAATAATTCACCATTACTTGAATTAGCTATAGAATTAGAAGAAGTAGCATTAAACGATCCATACTTTATTGAAAAGAACCTTTATCCTAATGTTGATTTTTATTCAGGTATTATTTATCAAGCACTGGGCATTCCAACTTCTATGTTTACTGTGATGTTTGCTATAGGAAGAACTGTTGGATGGGTTGCTCATTGGCGGGAAATGATTGCCGATCCTAGTGGAAAAATAAGCAGACCAAGACAGCTTTATACTGGGCAGCCAGAAAGAGATTATATGTCTTTAGATAGCAGGGAGTGAAGTAGCTAGAAGTTCTTTTAACGCCTTTAATTTTATTCTTTGCATTGGCTTGTTATTAATTCTGCTTATAGGGGTTTGCCTGATTTCTGTGTGTGAAAATACTGTTATTTCAATATTTATTTTTTCATAAAGAAAAGTTAGCCCTTTGTATTTTTTAACCGATTGACCTCCTGTTTTTAGTTGTCTTTCGTAAAATTCATATCTGATATATTCTTTATCAAGCTGAACCATTAATGCTTCAATATTATCAGCAGTTAAGTGAATATTAATTGGTGAGAATCTTGAGGCAGTTCCATTCGCAACAGGCCCAACCAAGTAAGACTGAAAATTAGCAAGTAACTCCATTATAGATAATGCAATTTTACGTAACCTAAGAATAGAATATTGATGGGATTGATCATCAAATAATTGATAGTGTTCTTTTAATTTTACTTCTATCTCATCATTACGAGGCAAGCATCCTAAATTATGAAAATTTAAATTTTCGGCTGCTTTATATTTTGCAGTATTATATTTTTCAATTCCCTGCTCCACCATGATGCGAGCACTTTCTTGAGCTATCATATTTTTTATTTGAGATTTTGTTTTTAATTGCATACTTAAATTTTTTATTTTAATTGAATATATCTTGTGATTGATTATCTTCTTCGCAATTAGGAAGATAATTTTTGTGAAAGACCTCAAACATAACATCGTCGGTATCATCTGATTTAGCAGGACACCCAGTCTTTTTTGAAATTCTTACGGTCACCATATCTTTAGGCATTGCCATAATACTATTTGGAGCATTTTCTAAGGTTGTTCTAATCAGCTCAATCCAGATTGGAAGTGCTGTTCTGGATCCTTGCTCACCAGCTCCTAATGGTTCATTATTATCATTACCAACCCAGACTACAGCTGAAATATCATTATTAAAACCTGCGAACCAAGCATCACGATAGTCATTTGTCGTGCCGGTCTTTCCAGATAAATCTCTTCTTCCTAATTCTCGTCGTGCTTTAACTCCGGTCCCTCTTCTTATTACCTCGCGCAACATATCCTGCATAAGAAAAGCATTTTGTTCAGTTATAATTCTGGGAGCTAAATTAATATCTTCATATAATTCAGGAGAAAAGCTTGCATTGGGTCTATAGACATCAATGATCGCTGCCATTTGTTGTAAAATTAGTTGTTGTTCTTCAGTCTGTTGGTCGTAATTATTGGAGGAGTTTGAGTTTTTTTGATTTAATTTCTTTATATTTTTAGTTGATATTTTTCTCTCACATATAGGACATACAATCTGATTAGAGCCTTGATAAATTAACTCATTATCTGCATTTCTAATTGAATCTATTATAAAAGGAGTTACTGAATATCCACCATTCGCAAATACAGCATAAGCTTGGGCCATGTCGAGTGCCGAGGCTGATCCTGCTCCCAATGCGAGACCACCATTTTTCGGAAGAGCGTTTTCTTTAAAACCAAATGGTATGATGTGTTCAATGGCTTTATTTATGCCAGTTTTTTCAAGGAGCAACCTAACGGTCGCTAGATTCATGGATTTAACTAAAGCTTCTCTTAATCTTTGTTCGCCATAAAATCTACCACTGTAATTTGATGGTCGCCAATCCTCTTCTAATTCAATTGAGCTCATAACAACTGGCGCATCTAGTAAAATTGTAGAGGGTGTATTACCTTGTTTAAGGGCGGCAGAATATATGAAAGGTTTAAATGAAGATCCGGGCTGCCGTCTTTCATTTAAAGCATGATTAATCTTGTTAATATTATAATCGAAACCGCCACTAAGCGATGATATAGCGCCATCAAATGGATCTATTGAAACTACCGCTGCATTTGCTAATGGTATATCTGCTAATGCATACTCACCAGTAGTTGTTAACATTACATAGATAATGTCACCTACATTCAATATTTCATCTACATTTTTTGGCAAGCTAGATGATCCGACACTTCCATAGGGTTTTGCCCATTTGAGGGTGCGCCAAGATAAGTCAGATCTTTCGCCTGAGCTAAATATTATATTAGCAGAATTATCGAAATTTAAATCCGTGACTAAGGCCGGTTTAAGTACGGCAAGATCATTAAATTCTTCAATAGAAAGTTGAATATTTTCAGGCCATTTTATAAATGGTAATGATGTATTTAGGTTCGTAATATCAATATGATCAATTGGTCCCTGAAAGCCCTGACGATGAGAATATTCTAATAACCCTCTTCTTAAAGAATACGTGGCTGCTTTTTGTATTCTAGAGTCGATAGTAGTGACGACTTTATAACCATCTCTCGTTGCATTTTTGCCATATTTTTCAATCATGGCTGTTCTCACCATTTCTGCTACATAAGGAGCAGATAATTCACTTGCAGTACCATGTAATTTTTAGATAACAGGAAATTGAATAGATTTCTTATAATCTTCATTTCCTATAAATTCCAATTGATACATTCTTGAGAGGACATAATCTCTTCTTATTTTTGCTAAATTTGGACTTCTAACAGGATTATAATTTGATGGTGCCGGCAAAACACCAGCGAGTGTGGCTGCTTCAGCGATATTAATATTATTGATACTTTTTCCAAAGAAAACCTGTGCAGCAGCGGCAACACCATAAGCACGTTGGCCGAAAAACATTTTGTTTACAAACAGCGTCATTATTTCTTTCTTTGAAAATTCTTGCTCGATGTTATAAGCCAGAAATGCTTCAAGTATTTTGCGAGTAAATACTCTTTTTCGATTAAGAAAGTAATCTCTTGCTAATTGTTGAGTTAGAGTACTGCCACCGCCACTAATTTTTCCAGTCATCAGAATATTTAGTGCAGCCCTAAGAGTGCCTTGATAATCAATACCAGGATGCTCAAAAAAGCGGCTATCCTCGGCTGCAATAAATGCTTGTATGACATGATTAGGCATATCATCATAACTAACAATAATTCGTTTTCTTTCACCTATTTCATCGATAAGCCTACCATCACGACTGTAAATCTTTAAAGGCGTTTCTAAGGGTATTTCACGTATTGTTTCAGCTAGCGGAAGACTTGGTTTGACATATGAATATGCCGCTAATATTCCGGCAATCAATATAACTGAACATATAGCTGCAAGCCCACCACATAATGAAAGCCAATAGAAAAATCCTGAGAGTATATTTTTTTTATTAAATTTTTTAATCTTTAAACTCATATTAATATCTAAAAAACTGAATATTAGCTGTTATTCTATCTTTTCATTTCTTATTTATCTGTTAAATAAAATTATAAACTTTTTTCTTAATTTTATGTAATTCAAAGCAAATTTGTGTATCTAAACCATATCGGTAGAATTATCACTAACTTACTGTATAGAGACAATTATGAAGCAATCAAGAAATTATTTTCTTGTCGGTCCAATGGGTGCTGGCAAAACAGCGGTCGGACGTCAATTATCTAGATTATTGCATCATGAGTTTGTTGATAGTGATGAAGAAATTGAATCGAGGACGGGTGTTGATATTTCATTTATTTTTGAAAAAGAGGGTGAAAACGGATTCAGAAATCGTGAAGAAAAAGTAATCGAGGAGCTATCTGAACTAAAGAGTATTGTCCTAGCCACGGGTGGCGGTGCTATTTTACGTGAAAATAATCGAACTTTTCTTGGATCAAGAGGGACTGTCATTTATCTTTATGCAAGTATTGAAAAACAAGTTGAAAGAACAAGCAGAGGTAAAGAAAGGCCATTACTTGTAAATAAAAACTCACAAGAAGTGTTAGAAAACTTAATGGAGATCCGCGATCCATTGTACCGCTCTATAGCAGATCTGATTATTGATACCGACAGCAGAAAAATAAAAAGTGTTGCGCAAGAGATTTTTGATGCATTGAGTTAAAGTGAAAATAATAAATCAATTAAATAGGTAAATAGCGTGATAAACCAAGAAACATTGCACGTTCAATTAGATGAACGAGCTTACCCGATAATAATTGGAGCTTCGTTTTTTAAAAATGGCTTTAATTTTGATGAGTGGGTTAAAGGTAAGGATTGTTTGATTGTCACTAATGAAGTGGTAGCGCCATTATATCTAAAAGCATTAGAGTCACAGTTAAAAAATAAAAATGTAGTGTCCTTAGTACTGCCTGATGGAGAGTCAAATAAAACACTAGAAATCTGGACTCAAATAATTGATAAATTGGTTAAAATGAAGGCCAGTAGAGATACCACAGTTATAGCGCTTGGTGGCGGTGTAATCGGCGACATTACTGGATTTGCAGCTGCCTCTTACATGAGAGGTATTTCATATATCCAGGTCCCCACAACATTATTATCTCAGGTAGATTCATCCGTTGGTGGAAAAACTGGTATTAATCATATTCAGGGAAAAAATTTAGTAGGTGCTTTTCATCAACCAAAATTAGTACTCATTGATATTGATACATTGAAGACATTACCAGAAAGAGAGCTGATTTCAGGTTTGGCTGAGGTAATCAAATACGGAGCTATTGCAGATAATAAATTTTTTTGCTGGCTTGAAAATAATATAGAGCATTTATTAACAAGAAATCCCGAAACATTAATTAAAGCAATCCTTAAATCATGTTCAATTAAGGCGCAAGTAGTTGGCGAGGATGAGTTCGAAAACGGTAAAAGAGCAATATTGAATTTTGGTCATACCTTCGGTCACGCAATTGAAAATATAAAAGGCTATGGTGAAATTTTGCACGGAGAAGCGATTGCTATTGGGATGATATTGGCAGCAGAAATTAGTCCATTGGATGATATAGAAATAAATAGACTTGAAACCTTAATAAAAAAAGCTGGCTTACCTCATAAAATTGATTCTCTAAAGATAGATGATATGTATCAGGCCATGCTTATGGATAAAAAAGTCCAATCAAAAAAATTGCGCTATATATTGTTACGCTCTTTAGGAGAGGCTTTCATAGATGACAATGTAACTGAAGAAAATGTTCTCGGTGTTATAAGCAATAGGATGGCTTGATTGAATGATCGAGTCTGATAATTTGCTGGCTTGTTTTGCTGCACGAGAAATAGATAGCCGAGGAAGACTTTATCAAGAGTCAAAACCAAAGTATCGAGGAGAATTTCAGAGAGATCGCGATAGGATCATTCATTCTAGTGCCTTTCGTCGTCTGGTATATAAAACCCAAGTATTTGTTAATCATGAAGGTGACTTATATCGAACTCGATTAACGCACTCTATCGAAGTATCACAAATTGCCCGAACACTAGCTCAATCTTTGAGGGTGAACGAAGTCTTAATAGAGGCGATGGCCCTTGCACATGATCTAGGACACACCCCCTTTGGGCATGCAGGCCAAGATACATTAAATAAATGTATGCAAGATTTCGGGGGATTTGAGCATAATTTACAATCTTTACGTGTAGTTGACAAACTAGAGTCGAAATATGCTGAATTTGATGGTTTGAATCTTACCTTCGAAACACGTGAAGGAATATTAAAGCATTGCTCATTAAAGAATGCGGAACATCTTGGTGATGTGGGAAAACGATTCATAGAAAGGCAGCAACCAGGATTAGAGGCACAACTAGTGAATATTGCTGACGCGATTGCTTACAATCATCATGATATTGATGATGGTTATAGAGCGGGACTCATTACATTAGAACAATTAATGCAGGTTGATTTATTTCATGAGCCTTTCTCTAAAGTAAAAGAAAAGTTTCCAAAGATTGATGAGCGGCGCTTGATACATGAAACATTGCGTCAAATGATCACTAATGTGGTGAATGATTTAATCACTAATACTCAATGTATGCTTGAAAAATTAAAGCCAAAATCTATTGATGATATTAGAATACAAAAAACTAAGATTGCAAAATTTAGTGAGAATATTAATGTTGAGCATTTAGAATTAAAAAAATTTTTAAATAGTAACTTATATAAGCATCCTAGGGTTATTGATATGACTGATCAGGCTGAAATTATGATAGAGAAATTATTTGAAAGATATATGTCGGATTACAAAGCTCTGCCAGAAGATATTCATCATATCTTGCAGGAAGAAACAGATAATGATCGAGCACGAAAGATCTCAGATTATATAGCGGGTATGACCGATCGTTTTGCCATCGCAGAATATGAGCGTTTGATATAATATTTACATATATATCTGTCGTAATAGCTATGCACATAATTTATATCACCCATAAGGAGAAATGGTAGTGACACAAAAAAACATTCTAACTAAAGACAGATTGATTTTTGCCCTAGATGTCCCAGATTGCAGTGTGGCGAAAAATTTAGTTCAAGAATTAGGGGATTCTGTTCTTTTTTATAAGTTAGGCTTAGAACTTATGATGACAGGGGATTATTTTGATCTTTTAGATTGGATGTTGTCTAAAGATAAAAAAGTGTTTGCTGATTTAAAATTTTTTGATATTCCAGCAACGGTTGGCGCTGCTGTAAATCGATTAAAAAATAGAGGAGCCAGTTTCGTCACTGTGCATGGCAATCAATCCATTATGGAAGCTGCTGCTGAGAATAAGGGCGATCATCTTAAGGTGCTTGCAGTAACTGCTCTGACAAGTTTAGATCGGGGCGATCTCGATGATTTGGGTTTTGATTGTGATGTTGGAGATTTGGTTCTTTCACGAGCCCGAAGAGCATTAGAGGCGGGTTGTGATGGGGTCATTTCATCTGGTATGGAAGTTGCTAAGCTTCGTCAACAAATTGATAACAAGTTATTAGTTATCACACCAGGAATAAGACCGGTTGATAATAAGCCCAGCGAAGATCAAAAAAGAGTCGTCACTGTGACTCAGGCATTTAAAAATGGGGCAGACTATATTGTAGTAGGCCGACCTATTCGAGACGCTAGTAATCCTCGGGCATCTGCAGAAGCGATTCAAAATTCGATCGCCGATTGCTTTTAAAGTTATGACTTTTGAGTTAAAAAACGATATTTTCCTAAGGGCTTTAAAGAGAGAAGCAGTCCCATATACACCTATATGGATTATGCGCCAAGCAGGACGATATCTTCCAGAGTACCGAGCAGTTCGAGAAGAGGCGGGCGATTTTATGAGTGTTTGCACTAATCCTCAGCTCGCTTGCGAAGTGACATTACAGCCATTAAGACGCTTTGAATTAGATGCTGCTATTTTATTTTCAGATATTTTGACGATACCTGATGCAATGGGTTTAGGCTTATATTTTGAAGCGGGTGAAGGGCCTAAGTTTAAATCACCGATTGGCTCGTCTCGCGATATTAAAAATCTTATAGTGCCTGATGTGCACGAGAAGTTAGATTATGTTTTTTCTGCGGTGAAGCTAATTAAACAGGAATTGCGTGGCGCGGTGCCACTCATTGGTTTTTCTGGAAGCCCTTGGACAGTTGCAACGTATATGGTGGAAGGCGGTTCCTCAAAAGAATTTTTAAAAATAAAAGCACTGAAAGATGAAGATCCGCATGCCCTCAAAGCTCTACTAAATAAGGTCGCTATACTGACAATAGATTATTTAAATGCACAAATAGAGGCAGGTGCTCAAGCGTTGATGATTTTTGATACTTGGGGTGGCATTCTAGAAGCTGATGACTATCGTCAATTTTCGTTATCATTTATGCAACAAATAATTGATGGATTACATTTAAAAAAAATCGAATCTGAGGTTCCGGTGATTTTATTTACAAAAGGGGCCGGTGCAAAGATCGTTGATATGTCTGATACTGGTTGTAATGCATTGGGGATAGATTGGACCATGACTTTGAGCCAAGCAAGAGACTTAACCAATAATAAATTGGCATTACAAGGCAATCTTAATCCAAATATTTTAACTAAGTCAGAGGCTGAAATTCAGCAAGCGGTTGCCGATGTGTTGGCTGATTTTGGGCCAAATACAGGCCATGTATTTAATTTGGGGCATGGGATTACGCCTGATATTGACCCTGCTAAAGTAAAATTATTGGTCGATACAGTGCATGAAATTAGCAAGCAATACCATAATGCTGAAAAATTATAAAAAAATGTTCTAATTTTTTTATTTAAAGCCAATACTCTTTATACCATTGGTATTTGCAAGCTGAACAATGATAGTTTGGCACGCCCTCAATAAAACCAATATCTTCGAATTCATGATAAACGAAGTCTCTATTTTCTTGTTCAGCATAAACTTCTTTTAAAAGCTAAAGCCATTTTAAATTTATTTGGGTATTGGACGTTGAATGCGTTCCGAAAACATTTTTATAAATCGCACCCAATCTAGATCATATTGAACGTTCATAGGTTGCGCACCTTCGGCGCCCGGCCATAACTCCTCTCCACCTACGGACACACCATAGCTAATACCATGATCAATATTAACATCGACATACAGTTTTTTTGTTGTAACTATACTCGAGTCAATTAGACTTGCGACTGCGATTTGATCGTACATGAGCCATAAGCTATTGGGATCATTCTCAAATCGTTTGCCAACCGTATCTTTAAGCAATTGAGTGAATGGTGTTTCTTTCAAAATCATTTGTTCGTAATATTCTTTTGATAATTCTGACTTTCTCGAAACATTCAAAGGTGATAATTCTATTGGTATACCTGATCGAAGAGTTACGTATGCTGCTTCAGGATCAACCCAAAAATTATACTCTGCATTCGGCGTTATATTACCAGCACCATCAGCGAGTGATGCAATTGCCCCACCCATAATCACAAGGCTTTTTACTTTTTTTGCAAAAGTTGGTTCTGCACGTATTGCTTGAGCCACATTTGTGAGTGGACCGATGGCAACTATAGTAATTTTGCCTGGCTGATCCATCACTGACTCAACTAGAAATGACATTGCAGATTTACTTTTTGCTGTTATCTTGGCAAAACCACCTGGGGGCATTTTAGGCGTTTCATTGGAGTACCATTTACCATATTGACTTACCGAAAAGTCACTTTTATCATGCACCAAAGGCATATCAGCACCCTGGTAAACGGGTATATCAGTACGATTAGCAATTTCCAGCATACGAAGAACATCTGAGGTTGCGGTTTCGAGACTTTCATTTCCCATAACAGTTGTTATACCTAATATTCTAAGCTCGGGTGATTGTAATGCGAGCATTAGAGCCATCCCATCATCGGCTGGTGGCATCACGAAATCAGTATCAAATATAATTAGAGTTTGTTCGTCAGTTTGGGCTATTACCAATCCTGGTGTACTAAATACTGCTATAAAAAGTAATATTAATTTTATTTTCAACATTGTCTTCTTCTTTCATTTAATTTTTCTTGACCGGTCGAAATATAATTATTCCTCTCTTAATTCTCTTCGTAATATTTTACCAACATTAGTTTTTGGCAAGTCATCACGGAATTCAATTTCCTTAGGCATTTTATAGGCGGTTAGATTTTTTTTGCAGTGAGCATATATTTCATCCTTAGTCACTTTGGGATCTTTTTTCACGACAAACAACTTAACCACTTCGCCCGATTGTTGATTCTCTATGCCAATTGCTGCAGCTTCTAATACTCCATCTAATTCAACTACAACCCCTTCAATTTCATTAGGGTAAACATTGAAACCAGAAACAAGAATCATATCTTTTTTACGATCTTCTATATAAATATAGCCTTGTTCATCCATTCGACCGATATCACCAGTCTTAAACCAGTTATCTGGCAACATCACTTTTGCTGTTTCATCAGGTTGTTCCCAATAACCCAGCATCACTTGTGGGCCACGAATGCATATTTCACCAAGGTCGCCAACAGATAGATTTTGTCCTTGATCATCACGAATTGAAATTTCTGTAGAAGGTATGGGTAGGCCAATTGAGCCACTAAACTCAGTAATATTTATTGGATTAACTACGGCTGCTGGCGATGTTTCGGTTAATCCATAAGCCTGAAGAATGGGTTGCCCAGTAATTTTCTCCCAGTCTTTTGATACTGCTTTTTGAATAGCCATACCACCACCAACGGTAAAGCGTAATTGACTAAAATCAATTTCATCAAAACCGGGGGTATTGAGTAATGAGGCATACAGTGTATTTACACCAGTAATATAAACAAATTTATGTTTTTTGAGCTCTTTAACAAAAGCTGGAAAATCTCTTGGGTTGGTTATCAATACGTTTTCGCCACCGTCGAGCATCATTGCCAGGCAATTACTTTGCAGAGAAAAAATGTGATAAAGAGGCAATGCTGTTATCGCAATGATGACCTCAACGTCATCAAATAGATTCCCTTGCCAAGCTTTTGATTGGTGTAAATTAAAGACCATATTTCTATGAGTGATCATGGCGCCTTTTGAAAGCCCAGTTGTACCTCCGGTGTATTGAAGGAACGCTATATCATCTTCACTAACGTCCACAGGATCAAGAGTCTGATGATCTTTCTTGTCTAATGTATCTTGGAAGCTAACTACCGAATTAAGTTTGTATTCTGGAATAACTTTCTTAATGTATTTGAGGACAAAATTGATTATGTGATTTTTTGGGAAATTTAGCAGATCCCCTACCTTGGTTAAAATCACTTGTTCGATCGCGGTCTCGTCAATTATTTCGGCAAGCACATGAGCAAAATTATCAAGAATGATAATACTTTGTGCTCCAGAATCACTTAATTGATGCTTTAATTCACGCGGAGTATAAAGAGGATTGACATTTACCACGACCAATCCAGCACGCAATATACCGCACAAAGCCACGGGATATTGTAAAATATTAGGCAACATTATGGCAACTCGGTCACCTTTTTTTAGTTTTAAGTCCTGTTGTAAATAACAGGCAAATTTTAGTGACATTTCATCGAGCTGCTTGAATGTCAAAGTGGCACCCATATTCGAATAAGCAATACGATCCGAATATTTAACCAGACATAAATCGATCATTTCTTTTAATGACTTAAATGGTGGTTGGGTAATATTTTCTGGGACACCTTCTGGGTAAGATGAGAGCCAAATTTTTTCCATTTATGAGTTCCTATCGCTAAAAATTATTACTATTCAATTAGAGGTATCAGGATATTCCATATATTCTGTAAAAGAATGGGCTGAGCTAATTCGTTTGGATGTATACCATCATCTTGCATCAGTTTTTTGTTAAGAGCTACATTTTCCATAAAAAACTCGATCAGCGGCACATTATTTTCTTGCGCAAGATCAAGGTATATTTTTTCAAAACCTCTTGTATATCGCGGCCCATAATTAGGCGGAATTTTAATTCCTAAAAGTAAAAGTGAGGCATCCTTAGTCACGCTTGTCTTGATTATCTTATCCAAATTATTTTTAATTCGTTGATGAGGAAAACCTCGCAAGCCATCATTACCACCAAGTTCAAGTATGATCACTTTAGGAGTATATTTATTGAGGATATTTTCAATGCGAGCAACGCCACCCTCCGTTGTTTCTCCACTGATACTGGCATTGATAATACGATAATCCAGGTTCTTGCTTGTGAGTCTTTGCTGCAGTAATGTGGGCCACGCTTGATCTATATCGATACCATAGCCCGCGCTTAAGCTGTCGCCAAAGATTAAAATATTAGATGTTTTAGCGTTAGTGATAATAGGGTTTAATAATACAATAAAGCAAAAAAAGAGTTTTTTCATGTCAAATACATCGCTCGATAATGATAATGCGTTGGTCGTTAAAAATGTAAGTAAAACAGTTAGCAGCCCCGAAGGTAAGTTAACTATTTTATCGGATATTAACTTTATAGTATCTAAGGGAGAATCGGTAGCCATAGTTGGAGCTTCGGGTGCCGGTAAATCTACTTTACTTGGCTTGATGGCTGGTTTGGATTCAGCAACAAAAGGTAGGATTTTTTTAAATGGCCATGATCTCACTGATATGGATGAAGATGGCAGGGCGACCGTTCGAGCACAAAATGTAGGATTTGTATTTCAATCTTTTCATCTTATACCCTCTCTAAATGCTCTTGAGAATGTAATGCTTCCACTTGAGTTGATTGGGAGACATTCAGCAAAAAAAATTGCCCAAGAAATTTTATATGAACTTGGTTTGAAGGAAAGAATTTCTCATTATCCACATCAATTATCAGGTGGAGAAAAGCAAAGAGTAGCAATTGCTAGAGCTTTTGCATCAGAACCGACCGTTTTATTTGCAGATGAACCAACAGGTAATCTAGATACGAAAAGCGGTGAAAACATAATGAAAACTATGTTCACACTCAATCAGGAATCAACAACGACTCTTATTCTTGTCACTCATGACAAGCAGTTGGCATCAATGTGTAAAAGAGAAATAATATTAGATGCTGGGTTATTAATTGATGACAGAAAAATAGAATAATGAAGCCTTTAGTTTTTGCATTACGTGCATTTTACCGACAAATCCGATCAGGTGAAGTTGTGGTATTAATAGTTGCTATTTCATTGGCTGTGGCATCATTGACGGCTGTTGGTTTTTTGACAGATCGCATCGGAACCTCAATTGAAAGACAAGCAAACGAACTATTAGCGGCCGATTTACGAATTCGTTCCCCAGAAACTATTCCTGTTACTTGGATGGAAAGTGCTTCAGAGATGGAACTCGAAGTTGCATTAACACAAACATTTCCAACAGTAATTTATGCCGGCGATAAAAATGCTTTGGCTACAATCAAAGCTGTTAGCACTAAATATCCCTTACGTGGCAAGGTGAGAGTATCAGAGACACCATATGGCGATGAGCATATTGTTAATGTTGTACCTAATGAGAACAATGTTTGGGTTGATAGCGCTTTACTGGGCCGATTAAAAGCGAAGGTCGGTGATGTTATATCTATTGGTAATGCTGATTTTAAAATTGAGGCTGTTTTAAGATATCGCCCTGACCAATCCATTGGCTTTGCCTCATTAGCACCCTCAATTTTAGTGAATATTGCGGCAATTCCAGCCACCGATCTTATTAGCGAAGGAAGCCGAGTAAATTACTCCTTATTGGTTGCAGGAGAAGATTCATTAGTTGAGAAATATAAAAAAAATATTAGCAATTTATTGACTGAATCAGCTCGCATCAGTGATCGGTCAGATAGCAATGAGAGGACAAATCAAGCCATTAATAGGTCCCAGCAATTTTTATCGATGACGACCATTATTAGTATTTTATTAAGTGCTATCGCTATTGCTATGTCAGCACGCCGATTTATGAAACGACGCATGGATACGGTTGCACTTATGAAGAGTTTGGGCGCTAAAAAACAATTTGTTGTGAAAGTGATGACACTACAATTGATGATGATAGGTTTGGTTGGCGTCATATTGGGTTCCCTCCTAGGGTTTATTGTAGAAAATAGCGTCAGTAGTATTTTGGCTGGATTATTTACTGGGGATCTTCCAGATCCGAGTTTGAAGCCTCTTAAAATAGGTTTTCTTGCTGCTTTTATTTTATTATTTGGTTTTGCTTTTCCTTCATTACTTCAATTATGTGAGACTTCACCATTAAGGGTATTAAGGCGAGACAGCATGCCCTTGCCACCCTCGCAACTAATAATAGGCGGAAGTGCGGTTTCGGCTATTGCCCTACTTTTATATTATTTAATTGGTGATGCATATTTGCTTTCAATTATTATGGCCGGCGCAATTATTATTTCTTGGTTACTTTATCTAGTTGGCCGCGGTCTGGTTTTGTTGTTATCGAATATGAGAGGAAATATTGGGGCTGCATGGCGCTATGGATTGGCTAATATTTCTAGGCGTGGACAGGAGAGTGCAATTCAGATTGTTGCTTTTGGTCTCGGTATTACAGTCTTAATGTTGTTGTCTTTTATTCGTACTGATCTACTTGAAGGATGGCAAAAAACATTAGGAGAAAGTACACCCAATTATTTTTTGATTAATATTCAGCCTGAACAAACCGATGAAGTTAAAGAGATCTTTGAGCAATATAATATTCCATCACCTGATTTTGTTCCATTAGTGAGAGCACGTATGTCATTTATTAATGATAGTAGTGTTAAAACCATGACTTATCCGGATGAAAGAGGTAAGTGGATGGCTAATCGAGAGGCTAATTTATCTTGGTCAGATTCCCTTAATAAAAGTAATAAGCTAATTCAGGGTAGTTGGTGGCCAAAAGATTATGAGGGTGCTCCCTTGGTGTCTGTCGAAGAGGGAGCAGCTCAAGATATGGGTGTCTCGATAGGAGATACTTTAACTTTTTTAATAGCAGGAGAAGAGGTTAAAACGACTGTTGCAAATATCAGGCAAGTGGATTGGAATTCATTTCAACCAAATTTTTTTATGGTGCTCTCAGGCAATGCACTTGAATCATTCCCAATGACGTTCATATCTAGTCTGCGTCTAAATAATGAAAAAAGTGATGTATTGAGTGTTTTATTGGAGACTTACCCAACAATCTCAATAGTTGATCTTGAGCCAATCTTACAACAAGTTCGTCAGATAATTGAAAAAGTAAGTTTGGCTATACAAATTGTTTTTATTTTTACTATGGCGGCTGGTGTGACGGTATTATTTTCAGCAGTTCATTCAACTATCGATGAGCGGCGTTTTGAAAGTGCTTTATTGCGTGCAATTGGTATGAAAAAACGGATGATATTGTTGGGTTTATTATCTGAATTTTCAGCTATAGGCTTAGCAGCTGGCTTATTAGCAGCAACAGGATCATCTATTCTTGCTTGGCAGATTGCAGAACGTGTTTTTGAATTAGAATATATATTTAGCTTTTCTTTGTGGTTAAAAGGATTGCTCGGCGGTGTAATGTTAGTTTGCATCAGTGGCTATTTTGCTACCAGGGTAGCTATTAAGTCTCCGCCCATCGGCGTATTACGCAATAACTGATAAATTTTTTTGAGTGATTAGCTCAATATATTCAGTTTTTTTCCTGCTTGAAAAGCACGTACAGTCTCTGCAAGTTGATTGATCCCATTTTGTCTTGCCTCTACAGTGGCCCATGCGATATGCGGTGTGACGATGAGATTTTTTTCTTTATAATTAAGTAGAACATTGCCATCAGTGGGAGGTTCTTGGGGCAATACATCAATTGCTGCTGCTGCAATTTTTTTCTCGGTAAGAGCTGTGTATAAAGCCTGCGAATCTATAAGCGCTCCTCTGGCTGTGTTAATTAGTATTGCTGAAGATTTCATTAGATCTAGTTCTTCTTTACCAATTAAATTTTTTGTTTTATCAGTTAATGGGCAATGTAATGAAACAATATCAGCCTCTGCAAGAAGAGATGATAATGGTATAGATTCCTCACCACCTTTTAAACAAGCCGTGCTTCGTGTATTGATTAGCACGCACATACCAAAATTTTTAGCCATTTTTGCCACACTCTTACCTAGCTCACCATAACCTATGATTCCTATTTTCATAGAAGAAAGTTCTCTTATGGAATGATTGAGCAGACAAAAATCGTCCCCTTTTTGCCAAGCGCCATTTGTTGCTAAATCTCGATAATACCCAATGTTATGAGTTAGATTGAAAAGTACACCAAAGATGTGTTCTACAACCGATTGAGAGCAATATGAGCGGATATTACAT
>Ga0308019_10000316_pt1 | contig 30025 bp, 25 predicted proteins | sample Neamet284_FD_203135 | JGI IMG/M metagenome (GOLD analysis project Ga0308019, IMG submission 203135) | Marine microbial communities from water near the shore, Antarctic Ocean - #284 | ecosystem: Environmental > Aquatic > Marine > Unclassified | place: Southern Ocean | collected 2014-10-01
CTGGAGCAGTATATTCAACAATCTCAGTACATAGGTTAGACGACTTGATAGTCCCTAAGTTCTTTTGATTTGATTTTTCGTTACAAGCATCCTTATACAGCATATAAGGTGTTCCTGTTTCAATTTGAGATTCTACAATTTTTTCCCAAACTTCACGGGCTTTAATAGTCTTACGACCTTTGCCTTCTGCTTCGTATCTCTCGTATAACTCCACAAAGTCATCTCCGTAAACATCAGATAAACCAGGGCATTCGTTAGGACACATTAAAGTCCATTCGCCGTTGGCTTCCACACGTTTCATAAATAAATCTGGAGTCCACATAGCGTAGAATAAGTCACGCGCACGCATCTCTTCTTTTCCGTGGTTTTTTCTTAGATCTAAGAAATCGAATACATCAGCATGCCATGGTTCAAGGTAAATAGCAAAAGAACCTTTACGTTTCCCTCCACCTTGATCTACATAACGAGCCGTATCGTTAAATACGCGTAACATTGGTACAATCCCATTTGAAGTACCATTTGTACCACGGATATAAGATCCTTTAGCACGTACATTATGAATACTCAATCCGATACCCCCAGCAGATTGAGAAATTTTAGAACATTGTTTCAAAGTATCGTAAATCCCATCGATACTATCGTCTTTCATTGTCAATAAGAAACAAGAAGACATTTGTGGTTTTGGTGTACCTGCATTAAATAATGTAGGTGTAGCGTGTGTGAAATACTTTCTCGACATCATCTCGTATGTCTCAATAGCAGCCTCAATGTCATCTTTGTGAATCCCAATAGAAACACGCATCAACATGTGTTGTGGACGCTCAGCTACTTCACCATTTGTGCGTAGTAAGTAAGAACGCTCTAGTGTTTTAAATCCAAAGTAATCGTAGCTAAAGTCTCTATCGTAAATAATGGTAGAATCTAAAACCTCTTTATTGTCTTGAATAATTTGGTGTACATCGTCAGCAAGCATTGGTGCTTCCTGGTTGGTTACCGGGTTTACATATTCAAACAAATCTGTCATCGTTTCTGAGAACGATTTTTTTGTTTTCTTATGTAAATTAGAGACAGCTATACGAGCAGCTAGCTGTGCGTAGTCTGGGTGTTTTACCGTTAGCGAAGCGGCTACTTCTGCAGCAAGATTATCTAGTTCAAAAGTGGTAACTCCTTCGTAAAGACCTTCAATAACCTTCATGGCTACCGAGGTAGAGTCCACAATGTCGTCTAGTCCGTAACACATCTTTTGGATGCGGGCGGTAATTTTGTCAAACTTAACAGCCTCTTTTCGACCGTCTCTTTTTAATACGTACATATATAGGGATTTATTGGGATTTAAAAGTCAGCGTCGAAAGTAAAACCAGCATCTTCTTCCTTTCCTAAGACACCTGCTTTTTGATATTCTGAAACGCGTTTTTCGAAGAAATTTGTTTTTCCTTGTAGAGAAATCATGTCCATGAAGTCGAATGGATTTTCCACATTGAAAATTTTATCACAGTTTAATTCCTGTAATAAACGATCGGTAACAAACTCTAGGTATTGTGTCATTAATGCAGAATTCATTCCGATTAATCGCACTGGTAAAGCTTCGATAATGAATTCTCTTTCTATATCTAAAGCCTCGGTAATAATTTGAGTAATTCTTTCTTTTGGCACTTTATTAACGATGTGGTCGTTGTGTAGCATCACGGCAAAATCACAGTGTAAACCTTCGTCACGAGAAATTAATTCGTTTGAGAATGCTAACCCAGGGAGTAGGCCTCTTTTCTTCATCCAGAAAATAGAACAGAACGAACCAGAGAAGAAGATTCCTTCTACAGCTGCAAAAGCGATTAAACGCTCTGCAAAACTAGGAGAGTCGATCCATTTTATAGCCCAATCTGCTTTCTTCTTAATGGCATCGAAATGATCGATCGCATGGAAAAGTTTGTCCGCCTCAACCTTATCTTTAATATAAGTATCAATTAACAAAGAGTAGGTTTCCGAGTGGATGTTTTCCATCATAATTTGGAAACCATAGAAGAACTTAGCCTCAGTGTACTGAACTTCTGAAAGGAAGTTCTCAGCTAAATTTTCATTTACAATTCCATCGGAAGCAGCAAAAAACGCAAGAACGTGTTTTATGAAATGTCTTTCGTTGTCATTTAATTTTGTTTCCCAGTCGATTATATCTTGACTAAGGTCAATTTCTTCGGCAGTCCAAATACTAGCTTCTTCCTGTTTGTAAAATTTCCATATGTCGTCGTGTACAATTGGGAAAAGTACAAATCGGTCTTTATTTTCTTGTAATATTGGTTCAATGAATGCCATAAAATATGCTTATTTTTAGTAAAACTCCTTAAAATTAAGGGCTTTAAAATTATCGGTAATACCAGTCAAGTAATAAATTGAGGTTTACAAATATTTCGATAAAAAAAGTGGGAAACAAGAGGCATTATGAAATAGCTAATTGAAGTTTTCAACAAATCGTTTATAACCTCTTCAAAGCTCCTATTTACAGAGACTTAGTGTATTTTAAAATGTGTTAAAAAGAAAAAATATTTTGATAAAAAAGAGACTGTAAATAGTAAGATGTAAACTGCTAATTGAAATTATTTATCCCTATGTATACTAGTTGTAATCCCACCAAATATTCATTAATTACCCTTGTGTTTCTCAGCTGCGAATTCTAAACCTTTATACCAATCTTCGCCATATTTTTTAATAAGCGGCTCTCTGAGGAATTTGTATACAGGCACCTTTAATTTTGCGCCACAGTCGCAGGCTGGTTTACATATATGCCACTTGTGGTAATTTACAGCATCAAATTCTGGGTACGACTGAATACGTACGGGGTATAATTCGCAAGAAATAGGTTTTTTATAGTCTATTTTCCCATCTCTATAAGCTGCTTCAATGGCACATTTTGCGTAGTTGTCTTTATCGAAAAAGACATACACACATTCGCGGCCATTCAATATAGGAGTTTCTTTCCCTCCATCTTCACCAACAACCCATTTACCCTGATCTTTAACTCCTTGGATTCCTTTTTCGATCATATAAGGTTTCACATCCTCATAAATGTTTTCGAGTATATCGAGCTCGTTCTCATCTAAAGGTGCGCCTCCATCGCCTTCCACACAGCAAGCTCCTTTACAGGCACTCAGGTCGCAAACAAATTCCTTCTCTAAAAGGTCTTCTGAAATAAGGGTGTTTTTTATCGAAATCATGCAGCAAATATATTAAATAGATGTGATTATTAGACTTATGATAAATGGAAAACGTGAATTTTAGCTACTAAATACCTTATCGGTACTCAATTAATACTGAAATTTTTAAATCCTCAAATCAATTTCAATTCTACAAAGTATTAATTCGTAATTTTGCAGTCCAAAATTTAGCTTGAGATGGAAAACAGACGCGTAAGAGTACGATTTGCCCCGAGTCCTACCGGACCTTTACATATGGGTGGTGTTAGAACAGCACTTTATAATTATTTGTTTGCGAAAAAACATGGTGGTGATTTTTTACTACGTATAGAAGATACCGACCAAACACGTTATGTTGCTGGAGCCGAAGAGTACGTTGTTGATGCTCTAAAGTGGTGTGGAATGACCATTGACGAAGGCGCTTCTGTAGGTGGAGACAATGGACCGTATCGTCAGTCGGAACGAAAGCCCATGTACCGTCAGTACGCCGAACAACTTCTCGAAGCTGGACATGCTTATTATGCTTTTGATACTCCAGAAGAGTTAACAGAGATGCGTGAGCGTTTAAAAGCTGCAGGAATGGCTGCCCCACAATACAATGCGGTTACCCGTAGTGGAATGAAAAATTCTTTAACACTCTCTGCCGAAGAAGTAAAAAAACGATTGGATGCAGGAGATAAATATATAGTTCGAGTAAAAATGCCTCGTAACGAGGAAGTGAAATTTGAGGATATTATTCGTGGTTGGGTTTGTGTAAACACAAACAATCTAGACGATAAGGTTTTGTTTAAATCTGATGGCATGCCTACTTATCACTTGGCAAATGTTGTAGATGATTACTTAATGAATATTTCCCACGTTATACGTGGAGAGGAGTGGTTGCCTTCGGCACCATTACATGTATTGTTGTACCGATTTTTTGGCTGGGCAGATGTGATGCCTGAGTTTGCACACCTTCCTTTGATATTGCGACCAGATGGAAACGGTAAGCTCTCTAAGAGAGATGGCGATCGTTTGGGTTTCCCTGTCTTTCCTACCAATTGGAAAAACCCTGAAACAGGCGAACAGTCTTCAGGTTATAGAGAAAGAGGTTATTACCCAGGTGCTTTTAATAATATGCTTGCCTTTTTAGGTTGGAATCCCGGGACTACCCAAGAGTTGTTTTCTATGGAAGAGCTTATTCAAGCTTTCTCATTAGAACGTGTTGGTAAAGCGGGTGCTAAATTCGACTTTGATAAAACAAATTGGTTCAATCAGCAATACTTACGTATGCATAGTGGATCTGAATTAGCAACTCAGTTAAAACCTTATTTAGCGGCAGAAAACCTAGTGGCAGAAAATGAGTATATCGCTCAGGTTTGTGATTTGATGAAAGAGCGTGCAACTTTTGTGCAGGATATATTAAAAGAAGGACCTTACTTTTTTGAGGCACCTACTTCGTATGATGAGAAAACCATTAAGAAAAAATGGAAAGAACAAACTCCTGAAATTATAAGAGAGCTGAGTGTTTTATTAAAAGAGCTTCCTTTGTTTGATGCAGAAAGTATCGGTGCTTGTTTCAAGTCTTTCTTAGAGGCAAAAGAATTAGGATTTGGTGCTGTTATGCCTGGTTTCCGTGTGTCGGTTACTGGTTTAGGTGCAGGTGCTTCAATGAACGATATAGCTGCTTTATTAGGAAAAGACGAAGTCTTAAGACGAATAGAAGTTGCTTTAAACACAATAAAAAAGTAATTGTGGGGATTATACGCGTAGAGGATATTCGATGTTATGCCTACCATGGGTGTATGGAGGAAGAGGGTTTAATAGGCACCAACTTTAGTGTTGATGTAGCTGTGAAAACTGATTTATCTAAGTCAGCCAAAAGTGATAATTTATCTGATACTGTTGATTATGTAGCCATTTCGCGCATCGTACAAGAGGAAATGGCTATACGTTCTAAGTTAATTGAGCATGTAGCACAGAGAATTTTAGATCGATTACTCTTAGAGCTTCCAACAGTGAAAGAGTCTAAGGTTGTGGTGGTTAAGCATAAAGCACCTATTCAAGGCGATGTGCAAAGAGTTAGCGTAGAAATGAACGCAATAAGATAAGTGTGAAATTCCTTTTAGATTCTTTGCAAAAGCTATCTAAATTGTTACATTTGTCAACCTTATAATTAGGGTCGGATGGCCGAGTGGCTAGGCAATGGTCTGCAAAACCATGTACAGCGGTTCGAATCCGCTTCCGACCTCTACGAAAACCTCAAACGAAAGTTTGAGGTTTTTTAATTTCTATTGAAATCATTTTTAATGATTCTCTAATCTATCAGCACATTTTTGGCTTATATGAATCCAGTTCATAATACCTGCAACTACTGTTTTATCGTAGCTCGCTGCCTTTTCAAAGTTTAGAGTAGCTTCTTTAAAGTTACCATCAAAAAAATAAACCAAGCCTAAGTCATAGTAAGCCGCCGCAGTAACTTCGGCATTAATTCTAGATTTTTTATCATCTGGAGTAGCCCCTTTTACAAAGTCAGTCCAAAAAGCGATACAGTTGTCTTTAAGTTTAGTTGACTGTTCGGTTTTAGTATTGTCGACATTGATAATAGTATACAGAGCTTTCAGATCATTATAAGCTTTATGAAACCCAGGATACTCATACTTTTTTTCTTTAATATTTACGACTCTAAGATGAACCGTTTTTTCTATGTCGGTAAAGTGATCATTAAAAGACTTACTTAACTTTTGTGCAGCTTCTTTTGCACAATTCTCCTTAAATTGATGCTTATCCTTGATGTAGTTTTGATGTGCATCTTTTATTGAGGTAGAACTTCTTCCTACCGTTTTCGAATCACCCCTTAAAACATCTATATAGACTTCTTTTCCTTCAGTATCTAGTACCTTTAGTTTGTATAGGTAATCAATCTTCCCTTTATAGAAATAGCTCGTTTGACCATTCTCACCTCCACTAATAGTTTGCTTTTTAGAGAGGCCAAACTTAAATGGAGTTTCTTCAATGCTAATCATAAATCCAGCTCTATTTCGATCATCAATTTTAGAAAATCCATTTATAGAAAACTCCTTTTCTATAAGTTCTCTCCGATATGTATTATCGCTTTGAGTTTCTACATTAATTTTGTAGTTTAATGCTTCGTCTAGTAGAGTAGAAGACCGAGGTTGAACATAATTGAAGTAACCAAGTCCGTCTTTTTTTACTTTTTGAGCAAAAGATTGGCTGATACTAAAAAGCAGTAAACCAAAAAGTAGATTCTTAGAGGATAATTTCATTGCAGAATTTATTTAGTAACGCATTTATTGTAGTCACCTAGAATTTCTGGTAAAATTGCTTCCATCTGTTCAGCATTGGCATTATTTGCAATAAATTTACCTAGTTTAGATTTTGCATCCGAATTAAATGGCTCGATTCCATAGCCTCCACTTAGGTATTTTTCATTTACCTCTGGACAATCACTAATTAAATCAGATATATTGCTTTTCTGAAGTAAAACTAATTTACCATCTCCTTTTTTAAGCACTAACATTGGATTGTTTCTCATCCGCTCTAACTCTTGCTGATGTATTGCTATTGCTTCTTCTCCTACCTGTATTGCTGTTGGATCAGGAGATTCATAAAATTTATACATCTTTATTTCGCCATCAATCAAACGTTCTACAAATTTTGTTTGCATTAATCCAATCCCTATATTTAATTTTGCAGAAGAGATTTTCATTGACTCAAAATATCGACCATCAGCAATGTAACCTAGTAGGTTTTTTGGTTTAAATTTTTCTTTTTCCTTGTTTTTTAATCTCCCATCTGCAATTGCTTCTTCCGAAAAGAATTTCAAGCTATTTTGATTTTTCCAAGGACTTATTTCTGAACCTCTCATATCAATATAACCACTCCTACTTCCTTTTTTAAGTACGATTTCCCCTGGAAATTCATCCTTATCAAATTTGTATTCTTGAGCAGTTATCGAAAAAGTAATTGAAACTATTAAGGCAAGTAAATTTGCTTTTTTCATAATATCTAGTTGTTTTAATTCTCGTAAATGTAATCTTTTTCTCTTTATTTTTTTTCAGTAACTTGCCCTCTATCTACTCCAAAATATAGATGGCATTGTATTTGTAATGCACGCATTGTATTTTACTATTTAAAAACACATCATGAAAAGAATTCTACTTAGCCTATTAGTACTATTAAATTTCTCCGTTAACGCACAGTGTGATGGACGATATAGTGAAGAAATATTTGACGAAGTTTCGGTATCTACAGTAACTTATTCTGATGTTCACAATTTACAATTAGATATTTACCAAGCGGTAGGTGATACAGAGACTCAAAGACCTTTAATTATTTTAGCTCATGGTGGTTCTTTCGTTGCAGGTATTCGTACTAATCCTAGTATGGTAACCTTAGGTAATGCCTTTGCTAAAAGAGGGTATGTGGTTGCTTCTATTTCTTACAGACTTATGTCATTTTTTGATTTATTAAGTGCTGAATCTGCTTTAAATGGTGTTGCTAGAGCACTAAGCGACGGTAGAGCTGCAGTGCGTTATTTTAGAAAAACAGTTGATTTAGATGACAACCTTTATGGAATTGATGAAAATCAAATCTACTTTGGTGGTAATTCTGCAGGTGGTGTAATTGCGGTACATGCTGCTTTTATGCAAGAAGATGACATAACTGACCCTGCTTTACTTGCTGCGTTAAATGCTTTAGGAGGTATAGAAGGAAATAGTGGGAATGATGGTTATTCTAGTGAAGTTAGAGGAGCTATAAGTCTCGCAGGTGCACTTGCAGATGTGAATTTTATTACCATTGATGAAAAACAAAAACTTTTGATTTCTTGTCATGGCGATGAAGATGATGTAGTTCCTTACACATGTGGTCAACCTTTAGGTTCTGCCATCCTACCCGAGTTATGTGGTGGAGGTGCAATGCTAAGTCATACAGAGGCAATTAATTTCAATAATCATCAACACTTGTTATTTCCAGGTGCAGGACATGTTCCTTGGGAGTATGCAGGAGATACTCAAGATCAAATGATAACGTTTGTTAGTGATAATTTATATTCTGCATTAGACTGTATGAATATAGGAGTTGAGGAGATTAGTGCTAATAAAATGACTGTCTATCCAAATCCAACTAGGGATGTATTTACTGTAGAAGCAGAAATCGCTAATTCAATGGTGAGCGTATACAATCTTAACGGTTCGTTGCTTCTACAGTTGGAAAACACAAAATCTGTTAATATTGAGTATTTGCCAAAAGGTATTTATATTGTAAAGCTAACCGATGCTATGCAACAGAGTCAATATACACGAGTAACAAAACTTTAAAAAGACTTTAATTTAGGTTTTTGAAGTCATAAGATTGTTAGTCATTCGACTGAATCCTTTTTAGAGTAGAACCATCATTGTATATTTCTATAACGATACCTGTATAATTAACAGTTGCAGTTCTTCCTAAAACATCAAGGGTTTTTAACAGACTTCGGGTTCTATTTAATTTAATGGCTTCAATTCCAACATCTTCACAGTTAGGGGCTTCTCCGTCTTCGGAATAAAATATTCCGTCTACTACCGACCAGTGTAACCACTCTCCGCCATTACCAGTTTCCCAATCGTTTAAATCTAGATAGTTTTCGCCATTAGTGGTGCCGCCAACTTTATAAACGTTGGTTGCTTTTGCTCCAAAATTCCAGGTAAAGGGAATACCATATTCCATTATTTCAGGACTGTTTTCTTCCGCGCAATTCATTTGTACAAAAAAGGCGTAATCCTCGTATTCTGGCCATTCACCATAAACGGCTCCTACGCCAGTAGAATCAATGCATACAGCAGTGTATTCATCACAGGCAATACCATAAGTTCGTGTTTGAAGAGATTCATGCATCCTTGCTATAAAGGATACTAAGCGCCCCTCTCTTTCTCTTTCGCTAAAGTGCGTATCAGTAATTGTATTTTCCAATAATGGAACTTCTAAAAAGTCATCATGCCCAAAAGTCATAAAGGTATTGTAAGGATCTTCTAAAGCTTCCGAACTGTAAACAGTTCCATTTTCAGCAGAAAAATAGGAGCTTCCTAAAACTGCCATACCTGCACTTGTTCCACCAATCACCCCTTTTTTAGTGTTTATATGTTCGTTTAATAAGGTTTCTACTTCTGTGTCTTTCCAGTAATTTATATAATCCGATTGATTGCCTCCTGCCATCCAAATAGCTTCTGCATTCTCAATTTTACCCAAAATATAAGGATTGGTTGCAGCACTAGAATTGTTAAATACAATTGTTTCGACAGAATTTACTTCCACGCCTAAGTCACTATAGAAATAGTCGTTATATCCATCTGATCCGCTAGCTCTAAGTACTAAAACATCTCCACCATTTGCTTTTTCTAAAAACCAAACCATTGCCCTGTCATCTTCTGTTGAGCCACCCATAAGACAAACTCCATAGTCGGGATTTGTAATTGTGTCGATGTAATTCCCTGTAAAATAAGAGTTGAATGGCTGTGCTTGTATACTAAGGCACATTATAGACGTGAGGATGAGTAAAAAGTTTTTCATAAGAATTATTTATTTTTAGTAATAATGGCCAAAATCTCATTGGCACATTTTTCTGTTTGTTCTAATGGAAATAGATGTCCTCCATCAAAAGCAATAAATTTTGTGTTTGTAAAAAGAGGTTTTACTTTACTTATTGGTCTAGTATCTGCAATATCTCCATGGGTAGCATACATATAGAAACTAGGAATAGTTAAGTTTATGTTTCTGTAAAAAGGAGGAGTTAAAGCGAATATTTTGGTTTCTATTTCTTTTTTAAAACGCAATGTTACTCCTTTAGAATATTCCGAAAAACCATATTTAATATAGTTGTTGAACGTATTTTCACTAAAGTTCTTAAATAGAAATTTAGTGCGAAGTTTAGAGGCTACAAATTCTCTAGATGGAAAATGATCGGATCGATTAGCAGATTTCTTTGCTAAAGGCATAATATGTTGCGAAAAACGAAACCACTGTGATATCGCTAAAGCACAGCGTATTTTTCTAGAAAGGACTGGTGGATCCATCATGATAAGACCCTTAAATAATTCAGGCTTTTGCTGTGCTGCTAAAGCTAAGCATACTGCCCCAAAAGAGTGTCCTATAGCCCAAACAGGTTCCGAGTAGTTTTTCTCAAAAAATGCAATTATTTCGGGTACTATATCGCTCCATGAATTGTTCAATTTATACTTACCATGTGCTAGTACAGGTATGTAGTCGATATCGTAATCTGGAAGTTTAGAAAACAAATCGCCATAAACCTCTGCAGGGAATCCATTGGCATGCGCAAAGAATACTTTTTCTTTCATGGCTCTAAGGTAATGGTAATTCGTGATGTGTATATGGTAAGAAAGCAATCGTATTGGTAAATAGGTGTTTGTTTGTGTCCCTTGATGCCTCTACCTTTGGTAGATAAACCAGGAAGCTAATTAATCTGTTTCAACCCATTTTAATATCCTTAACCCCCAATTGAATAGTTGTTTTTCCCTGCCATACATTCTCTTGTATTGCATAGCAGATGTCAAATGGCAATCCTTTAGATATATAAGAATCGTGTTTACCTAATTTAAAAGCGATACCGTTCATTTCAGAAAGCCGTTCTTTTTCGGTACACATATGTAGTTTAAGGTGTTCTTTTTCCGAACCCACAGCTCTACTGTATCCTTTGTCTAAAGCATTTTTTGTTATAAATAGTGGCGCCAAATTTCCTGGTCCAAATGGTTCAAATTGTTTTAGTATTTTATTAAAACCCTCGGTAATATCCGCAAAGTCTAATTCTGAATCAATCTTGTAAACCTCCACTTTTTGTTCCTCGGTAATTGTATCGGTAACTACTTTTTCGAAAGCCTCTTTAAATGCTTCGTATTTCTCTTCTTGTAAGGTAAGCCCTGCGGCATACATATGCCCCCCAAACTGATCTATATGTTCTTTGCAAGCTTCGAGTGCTTCGTATACATCAAATCCTTGTACCGACCGAACAGACGCCGCTAATACCCCACCTTTACTTTTGGTAAAAACAACAGTTGGTCTGTAATAGGTTTCAATTAATCTAGAGGCTACAATTCCAATTACACCTTTGTGCCATTCAGGATTATAGACTACAGTAGAAGCTCTGTCTTCCTCCTTATTTTCTTTTATTTGAGCATGTGCTTCTATTGCTATTCGCTGATCATGTGCTCTCCTATCGGTATTGTATTCTTCAATTTCGTTGGCTGTTTTAATTGCCTCAGCTTCGTTTTCTTCAATTAATAAACGCACAGCATTGTGTGCGTGTTTCATTCTCCCAGCAGCATTTATACGAGGTGCAATGGTAAATACTACATCAGTAATGGTCATTTTACCAATGCGTTTGTGTTCTTTCATTAAAGCCAACATCCCCATTCGAGGTTTGGCGTTTAATAATTTTAATCCATAATAAGCCAAAACTCTATTTTCGCCCATTATAGGAACTATATCAGCCCCAATTGCTACGGCTACATAATCTAGGTAATCTAAAGCAATAGATTCGTCTAGTTTATGGTATTTTAAGTAGCCTTGCATAAGCTTAAAGCCTACACCACAACCACACAATTCTTTGTAAGGATAGTCACAATCGCTTCTTTTAGGGTCTAAAACTGCGTATGCATTGGGTAATTCTGCTCCTGGTCTGTGGTGGTCGCAGACAATAATATCGAGTCCTTTAGATTGCGCATAGGCAATTTTTTCAATCGCTTTTACGCCACAATCTAGTGTAATCATTAAGCTGATTCCTTTGGAAATTGCATCGTCTATACCCAAATATGAAACGCCGTAACCTTCGTTGTATCTATCGGGAATATAATAGTCGCAAAGTGCATTTTGAGTCTTTAGAAAACTATAGAGTAAGCTCACCGAAGTAGTTCCATCTACATCGTAATCACCATATACTCTAATGGATTCTTTGTTAGAAATTGCAGTAGATATCCGTTGTACTGCCCTGTCCATGTCCTTCATTAAAAAAGGATCGTGTAACATGGATAATTGTGGTCTGAAAAATGTTTTTGCCTTTTCGAAAGTTTCAATATCTCTACTAACGAGTAATGAACAAATTGCTTTTGAAACGCCTAATTCTTTACTGAGTTTAAATACTTTTTGGTCGTCTGGCTTCCCTTTTAAAGTCCATTTTTTTTCTGACATAATTAGGTCTTAATTTTTTAGGAGTCAGATAAACGATTAATTGAGTTGGTTTAAATTAGGACTCCTTATTCTATATTTTATTTTGAATATTTATTGAATGCTTGTGGATTAGTTCAAAAAGTTCGTAAACCATTTCTTTAGACAAACCAAGGTCTAAACCAGTACTCTTTCGTGTTCTTAGGATGTCGAAAAAACGCTCTATCTGAAAGGTCATTATGTTGTTTTCTTTCTTGGCTTTCCCTATTTCTGTGACCATCTCCATACGTTTCTGTATCACGTTTAAGAGCTCGTTATCATATTGGTCAATTACTGAGCGCATCTTTAGCAACTGCGAATTGAATTCTTCACTCTCGTGAATAGCCTTTGGCATAATTAAATCGTTCATCAGCTGATGAAGCGTGTCTGGGGTAATTTGTTGCTTTGCATCACTCAATGCTGAAGATGGATCGCAATGGGTTTCTATCATCAAACCATCCATGTCTAAGTCGAGTGCAATCTGACTAAGGTCTGAGATTAATGCAGCATCTCCTGCTATATGACTTGGATCACAAATAATAGGCAAGTTGGGCATCAAACGTTTTAGTTTGATCGCTAAATCCCACTTAGGAACATTTCTGTAAGGTGCTGCTTCGTATGAGTAAAAACCTCTGTGTATAGCCATTAATTGGCTAATTCCACATTTGTTAAATCGTTCTAAAGCTCCCATCCACAAACCGATATCTGGATGTAATGGGTTTTTTACCAAAACAGGAATATCTACTCCCCGTAGTGCTTCAGCAATTTCCTGAACGTAAAAAGGGTTTACGGTGGTGCGGGCACCAATCCATAAATAATCGATATTATTTTCTAAACAAGCTTCTACATGTTGAGCATTTGCTACTTCTGTAGCTACAGGCATTCCTGTTTCTGCTTTTAATTCTTGTAGCCATGCCAATGCTGGTTCTCCGATACCTTCAAAAGACCCGGGTCTTGTACGGGGTTTCCATACACCGGCTCTAAAAATGGAGGCGTCTCCATTTGCTGCTATTGCTCTACCTGTTTCTAAAACCTGTGCTTTGCTCTCTGCTGAGCAAGGACCTGCAATTAAAAAAGGCTTGTCAGCTTTTTTAGCAAATAGATCGTTGGATTTGATATGTAATTCTGCTGGGCTCAATTTATTTTTTTCCTTCTAAGATAACTACAAATTCTCCTTTGGGTGCTTTCTCTTCAAAATGAACAATTAGTTCGTTTACTGTTCCTCTAACTGTTTCTTCAAATTTCTTAGAAATCTCTCTACTTATCGAGAGTCTTCTTTCACCTCCTACAAATTCTTGTAACTGTACTAAAGTCTTCGCTATTTTATGTGGCGACTCGTAAAAAACAATTGTTTTTGTTTCTTCTGCCCATTCTTTTAATCTTGTTTGTCTTCCTTTTTTAGGAGGTAAAAATCCTTCAAAAATAAATCGGTCTGTTGGGAAACCCGATTGTACCAGTGCCGGAATTAAAGCTGTGGCTCCAGGCAGGCATTCTGTAGGAATGTCGTTTTCTACACAAGCTCTAACGAGTAGAAATCCAGGGTCTGAAATCCCAGGTGTTCCGGCATCAGAAATCATGGATATCTGCAGTCCCATTTTGAGTTTTTCAATCATACGCTCCAGCATTCTATGCTCGTTGTGCATATGGAAAGATTGCATTTGAGTAGTCACTTTTAAGTGCTTTAATAGCTTCCCTGAGGTACGTGTATCTTCTGCTAATATTAAGTCCGATTCTTCTAGAATCCGGATAGCACGAAGCGTAATATCTTCTAAATTCCCAATAGGAGTAGGCACCAAAAATAGTTTCGACATAGTAATTTTTTACACAAACAAATTAAGTAAAAATAGCGGTGTACACGCCTATTTTTATAGATTTGTTTAGACAAACAAAATTGAATGTTTTTAGAAACTCCCGATAGTAATAAATGTAGTAAAGGCTGGATTGAAGTCATCTGTGGCTCAATGTTTTCGGGTAAAACTGAAGAGCTAATTCGAAGACTTAAACGAGCTCAGTTTGCCAAGCAAAAAATAGAAATTTTTAAACCAACGATTGATATTCGTTACGACCAAGATAAGGTTGTCTCTCACGATGCCAACGAAGTAAGTTCTACACCAGTACCTAGCTCTGCTAATATTTTACTGTTAGCGAACGATGTGGATGTTATTGGAATAGATGAAGCACAATTTTTTGACGATGAGCTGCCCAGTGTTTGTAAAGCTTTAGCCGATAGAGGTATTCGAGTTATTGTAGCCGGTTTAGATATGGACTACCAAGGAAATCCTTTTGGACCGATACCCAATCTTATGGCAACGGCAGAATTTGTGACTAAGGTACATGCCATATGTGTTGATTGTGGAGATTTAGCTATTCATTCCTACCGTAAAGCAAGTTCGAATAAATTAGTACATTTAGGCGAGCAGGATGAGTACGAAGCTTTATGTCGGGCTTGTTTCTTAAAAAAGAATTCCTAATAAATGAAGAGCTTTTCTTATACATTACAACAGTTAGCTGGTTTTTGTAATGCCCAATTTATAGGTGTTTCGGGAGATCTCTTGATCCATCAACTTTTAATTGACAGTAGGAAAGCACGAAGTTTACAACATCAATTATTTATCGCTATTAAAGGTCTTCGCAACGATGGACATCTTTTTATTGATGAACTCTACACAAAGGGTTTTACTAATTTTTTAATCAGCGATAAGGATTTTGAAATTTCTAAATATCCAAAAGCCAATTTTCTTGTGGTTGAGGATAGCCTTGTAGCGTTTCAGCAAATAGCCAAAAGTCATCGCCTGCAGTTTACCATTCCTGTGATTGGTATAACAGGAAGTAACGGAAAAACCATTGTAAAAGAATGGTTGAGTTCCGCGCTTCAGTCTAAATATACGGTGTGTAAAAGTCCAAAAAGTTACAATTCTCAGGTAGGAGTTCCACTTTCTGTTTTAGGTTTAAACAACGATGCAGAATTTGGTGTTTTTGAAGCGGGTATTTCTCAAATTAATGAGATGCAAAACCTTCAGAGTATCATTCAGCCTAACCTAGGAGTTTTTACCAATATTGGACAAGCACATTCCGAAAATTTCAAATCATTAAAAGAAAAGGTGCAAGAGAAATTAAAGCTCTTTTCTAATACGCAACAAGTTGTCTATTGTAAAGATCATAGCACTGTACATTCGGTACTCACAGAAGAATTTAACGGACAGATCTATTCTTGGTCTAAGAAGTATTCCGATGCATTCATCTTCCTCAAAGAGGTTTCTGTAACGCAAGCAGAGTCTATACTTACTCTAGTCTGTGCTGGCCAAGAGAAACAATATACTATTCCTTTTATAGATGAGGCTTCGCTAGAAAACTGCCTGCACATCATTTGTGTTTTATCGGTTTTAGACTTTACGAAAAACGAAGTACAAGACAATTTAAGCAAACTTGAGCCTCTAGCTATGCGCTTAGAACTTATAGAAGCTAAGGGCAATAGTTTGTTAATAAACGATGCTTATAGCTCAGATTTAGACTCTCTTAAAATTGCACTTGACTTTCTGATTCAACAAAGTGGGAATGCAAAAAAAATCGCCATTCTATCTGATTTAGACGAAACAGGAATCGATAATGCTGAACTATTCCCACAGCTTATGACTTTGTTGGATACTTACGAAATAGAGCAAATTATAGGGATTGGCAAGAATTTTAAATCTTTCGAAGCTCTTTTCCCCAAAGCAACCTGTTTTGATACAGCAGATGATTTTATAGAGAACAGAGACCGGTTTGATTTTAAAGACTCGGCTATATTACTAAAAGGGGCTCGCAGGTTTCAGTTTGAGAAAATCGCGAGTCTACTTGAACAAAAAGTCCACGAAACGGTTTTAGAAGTAAACCTAAACGCGATTTCAGAAAACTTTCATTTCTATAAAAGTCAGCTTCGAAAAGACACCAAAGTGATGGTTATGGTAAAGGCTTTTTCTTATGGAAATGGTTCTTATGAAATAGCACATCATTTAGAATATCACAAAGCAGATTACTTAGCCGTAGCCTACGTAGACGAGGGTATTGCCTTGCGAAAGAAAGGAATCTGTACGCCAATTATGGTTTTAAACCCTGATGGCTCACAGTTTAAGCAGTTAATAGAACACCGTTTAGAACCAGAGATTTACAGCTTTAGGCAGTTAACAGCCCTTTCTCAAGAGTTGAAAAAAGCGAACATTAAAGATTTTCCAATTCACTTAAAGGTCGATACTGGAATGCGTCGATTGGGTTTTGAAAGCAACGAAATTCAAGAGGTTCTTACTTGGGTTTTAAACCAAAAGGAAATTTATTTTGCTTCTGTTTTTAGTCATTTAGCAAGTACCAACGACCAAGGTTTTACGACAATTCAAATAGAGTCATTTACTGCAATTTGTGATGAAATATCAAGTGTAATTACAAGACCATTTTTGAAACATATCCTTAATTCTTCTGGTATTCTCAATTTTCCGGAAGCTCAATTTAATATGGTTCGTTTAGGAATTGGTTTGTACGGTATTGGAGCTGGAAATCTACTAAATTGTAGTTCTCTAAAATCGGTTATTTCTCAAATTAAAGAAGTCCCTGCCGGACAAAGTATTGGTTACGATCGCTCCTATTATGCAGAAGAAAAAATCCGCATTGCTATAATTCCAATTGGCTATGCCGATGGTTTGAGTAGAGGTTTAAGTAATGGAGTAGGACAAGTTTACATAAACGGCTCCAGCGCTGCTATTATTGGGAATGTGTGCATGGATATGTGTATGGTAGACGTTAGTTCGATTTCTGCTCAAGAAGGTGACCAGGTTGTTGTGTGGGATTCTCAAGAACACATTTATAAAATAGCAGACAGTTTAAATACCATTTCCTACGAAGTACTTACCAATGTTTCTCAAAGAGTAAAAAGAGTATTTGTACAGGAGTAAGTGCTTTGTGTAAAAAGTGTGTTTTACTTTTTATTTCAATCTACATCTTCCTTTAAGCTCGAAAGTAGTGGGTACATAAAAGCAAACATTAGTACTCCTGCTTGTCGCTCTAACATGCTTTCTGTAAGAAATCCGATAAAGGTTAACCCCACAAAAATTAAAAATAAGGGATGTTGGTTTTTTAAATAAAACGGTCGGATTATGAGGAAAAGTAATAGCAGAAATCCTAAGACACCGACTTCAGCCCAGCTTTGTAAGAATTGATTGTGGAAGTTTAAGCTTTTATTGTTTAGTGGTACATTTTTTTCGCCATTCCAAAAGAGGGCATCACAATTTTTAAGCGATTTTCCAAGTTCGTCTTTTGCATCTCCAACACCATACCCAAAAATTGGTTTTTCAGCAATTATCTCCATCGAATATTTCCAAATATACACACGTGGATTTGTTTGTCTGTGGTCTGTAGTGTCTACCAACTTATTTAATTCTACAAATGTATCTGTAATCCGATTCCTAGTATTAGGGATTGCGAAAATAACTCCTACCAGTATTGCTAAGGCTCCAACTGCTTTTAATATGCTAAGTTTTGATAAGCCTTTTTTACTTATCCATACAATGGTGCTGATGCTCGCAATTATTAAAAAGGCAAATAAATAGGCTCTACTAGACAGTAGGATTAAGGAGATCAAAAGGATTGAGAATCCCAGGCTCCATAGAATTCTATTCTTTTTAAGGATTAGAATTTCTCGCAAGCAAATAAAGAGTGAAAAAGCGTAGTACCACGATACATAATGAGGTTTTCCTATTAATAAATGAGGTAGATTTTTATAGAAAAAAGCCTGTGTATTTTTATCTATAGTATACTCTAAAAATGAGTGATATAGATCGTAGCTTGCCATTGCTACCATGCAAATTGCAAATACTCTCAGTAATAGTAGTTTTTTATGCTGGGAAAAAAGGATAGTACTCAGCATAAATACTGGAAGTAGGAGTAAGGTAACCTTTAGTTCTAGATCTTTGTACGCTATACTTGTGTTGTTTGAGTAAAGGAGGCTCCCTAAGTGGATTAAATAAAAGGCTATAAAAACGAATGCAAAGTGGTTTTTACTAAGTTCTTTAAGCTTTAGTTTGTATTTAAATGTACCCAACCAAATTAAACCTAGAACAATAATTCCACCCGTAAGTGGAACCTTGTGAAAGTCTTGATATGTTAAGCCAATTACAATGCTTAGACATGCAATAAAATAATAAAATGAAGAATGTTTAAGCTTATTTAGCATCTTGTTTACCTGAAAGAATCTCTTTGTATTTCTTAGAATCATTAAGTACGTTAATAGCTTCATCTAAAACAGAATCCTCTTTTAGTGCAGCTTTTACACGACCTTCTTGGTAGTAGTAACGAGACATTAACTCACTTAGTATTAATTCTGAAACTTGCGATTGGTATTTGTGAATATCGTCTTCTTTATAAGAAATCAATTTCTCTTTTAAGGCTTCTAAATCTTTTTTGAAATCTGAATAGCTGTCTTCATCAGCCTGTTCAATAAGCTCAGATAAGTCTTTTTCGGTATGCGTTTCATACTCGTAGTCCTTGTCGGAAACAAATGTTACAAACTCCTCATATAAGGCATCTGTAATTTTAAACTCTCCAGGCTGAGCAATAGAATCATGAGCTATAACAAATTGTGTAGCAAAGTCGAAAATCAACTGCTTAGATAGAATACTACCTACAATTTCTGCGTACATATCCTGTTCTACTGTAATGTCGGGATCTACTCCACCACCATCGTAAACGGTACGTCCATTTCTAGTTTTAAAAGCTGTTTTTAATGAGTCGGCTACTTTACCAACACTACCATCGTCGTTTCTGTTTCCGTAATCTAAGGCTTGAATACATCTTCCACTTGGAGTGTAGTATTTAGCCACTGTAACTTTTAATTGAGAGTTGTAGCTTAGTTTTCTAGTCTGTTGAACTAATCCTTTTCCAAAACTCTTTTTACCAATTACTACACCTCGGTCTAGATCTTGAATGGTTCCTGATACAATTTCTGAAGCAGAAGCAGAACTCTGATTGATGAGTACTACTAGTGGAATTTCTAAGTCTAAAGGAGTCTTATGAGTCTTGTAAGATTTCTCCCACTCCTTTATTTTACCTTTTGTAGAAACCACTTCTTGTCCTTTTTCTATAAATAGATTGCAAAGGTCTACCGATTCGTTTAGTAGTCCCCCAGGGTTCCCTCTAAGGTCTAATATTAAGCCTGTAACTTCATTTTCATCTTTCAGTTTGGTAATTGCATCCTTTACTTCATTTGCGCAGTTACGAGTAAAACTTCTTAATCTTAAGTAAGCGATTCCCTCAGATACCATTCCCATATATGGGATAGATTTCACTTTCACTTCTTCTCTAGTGAATACTTTTTTGAGTGGTTTTTCTGTTCCAGGACGTTCAATTAAAAGCTCTACTTCTACACCAGGCTGTCCTTTTAAAACTGAACTTACATCTTGTGTAGTTTTCCCTTTTACAGATTTCCCATCAATTTCAAGCAGTTTGTCACCAGCAATAAGCCCTGCATTGTCTGCAGGGAACCCTTTATAAGGCTCTGCAATTACAACGTAATCCCCTTTTTTACGAATCATGGCACCAATACCACCATACTGACCGGTAGTCTGAAATCTAAAATCTTCTATGTCTGATTCTGGAATGTAAGTAGTGTATGGATCTAAATCTTTTAACATTGCGTCAATAGCTTTCTCTATCATATCACCAGGCTTTGTTTCATCTACATAGTAGATGTTTACTTCCCTAAACAGCGTAGTGAAAATATCGAGGTTCTTACTTACCTCAAAGTAGCCCGAAACAAAAGCGAAGGACGAAATTGATGTAACAGCAATGAGAGACCAAAAAGCTAATTTTTTCAATAATTTATTCATCGTAATAGGTTTTTATGGAACTGGATCGTACCCGTCGCCTCCCCATGGGTGGCAACTCCCAATTCTTTTTAATGCTAAAAGGCCTCCTTTACGGAGTCCATGTTTTTTTAATGCTGTAATAGAGTAGGTAGAACAAGTAGGTGTATATCTACAAGATGCAGGTGTCCACGGAGAAATTATTTTCTGATACAATCGTATCAGAAAGATAAAAGCAGAATTAATTAGTGGACTTAACATCGGCAATAAAACGATCAAATACTTGTTTTAGTTTAGGCTCCATTTCGGTGCTTTTCAGTTTTTCTTTAGAGGTGTAAATTAGTAAAGCAGCATAGTTAGCATCTAATTTAGAATACCATTCTGTTTTATTTAATCTATAAATCTCTCTTATTTTCCGTTTCATCGCATTTCGATCCACCGCTAGAGGGAAACGTTTTTTTGAAACTGAAAAAGCTATTTTTAAGGGTTGTTCCTGCAAGGTGTCAACCTTATTCCATATTAAAACGAAAGGGAATTTTTTTGCAGAATCACCATCGGCAATTAGGTCGCCAAAAGCAATCTTACTTTTTAATATTTCCGTTTTTTGAAAGGTTTGATCCATTGCTCTGTAAATGTAAAAAAAATCACTAAAAAAGGGCGATTTTCATCGCCCTTTAAAGTTAAATAATCTTAATTTATTTTTTGTTTGCAGTTTTTATGTATTGCTCTAATGCCATAGACATAGAAGGCGCTTTTACAGAAGGCGCTTCAATATTTACTTTTAAGCCTGCATCTGCTACTGCCTTAACAGTAGTTTGTCCAAATGCAGCAATACGTGTATCGTTTTGCACAAAATCTGGGAAGTTTTGGAATAATGACTTTATACCAGAAGGGCTAAAGAATACCAATATATCGTATAAAACATTCTCTAAGTCAGACAAGTCACTACAAACGGTCTTATACAAAATAGCTCTTGTATAATTGATTTTGTTCTCGTCTAGTAATTGAGGTATCACAGGCTTTAATAAATCTGAAGAAGGCAGCAAAAAGGTTTCGTTTTTGTGCTTTTTGATCGTGTCTATAAGGTCTGCGAAACGTTGTTTACCGAAGTAAATTTTTCTTTTTCTGTACGTAATGTACTTCTGTAAATAAAAAGCAATAGCCTCAGACATACAGAAATATTTCATTGCTGTAGGTACTTCAAAACGCATTTCTTCACATACTCTAAAGTAGTGATCGACTGCATTTCTGCTGGTTAATATAACAGCTGTATGGTCTGTAATAGAAATCTTTTGCTGACGAACATCCGCACCATCTACTCCTTCAACATGTATGAAAGGGCGGAAGTCTACGCTCACCTTTTGCTTACGTGCTAACTCGTGGTATGGAGATGCATCGCTCTTTGGCTCTGGCTGCGAAACTAAAATAGTCTTTACTTTCAAATCGTATTCGTTTTAAGGTTTCATTCTTCGCTTAATGTACTCTACTGAATTTAGAATACTACTAATCAACAATTTAAACCGATTAGTATCCATAAGAATGGTACTATTTCGAAAATGCAAAGATACAAAATAATATAAAACCCTACCACAGAATGCTCTTTTCTCATAAAAGCGAATGTACTAAGTTTTGCAAAAGTTAGTAGTAGCACAGCGCAGCCGATTAAAACACTGGTAATTTGTTGTGTAAAACCGGTGTACAGATATATGAATATGCTGATTACTAATAATGGACTCATAATTAAAGTAGCATATTGAGCAGAAAGTAAGCTTATGTAATTAAACTTCTTTTCATTTTTAAATAGCCTTGTTATGCAATAGATCAATAACCATTTTACCAATAAAAAAACTGTTATTGAAAAGAAAGATAAACTAAATAGGCTTGTGTATTCCGAGAAACAAGAGCTATAGCTTAGGTAAGAAGCAGTAATAAATGAAGCAATTAAAATTGTTTGCAGAGACATCAGTACCATAAAGTAATGACTAATCTTTAGCTGTCTACCATAATTAATTTGGAATTGTTTACTGTAAAGCGAGCGATAGAAATACAGAAATCGCTTTGGGTCGCTCTTGTACAAAAACACAGAAATAACCGCCGTAAATAAAAAAAGTAGCAATACCCCATTAGTTTGTGGGTAGGGTCTGAGTATCTCTATCATTAGAATTCATTTTGGCAAACATAAAAAAAAAGGAGCCTTTTACAGCTCCTTTTTTTATGTTTAATAATCTTTATTGCAATACAATTACTTTAGACGATTGTCCTTTTTGAGAGACTACATTTAAGGTGTAAATTCCTTTCTCCAAATGTGCTGGAATACTAAATGTATATTCGTTTTGGTTTAAGTCTCCTTTTATCAAAGTACTAATAGCTCCTTTTGCATCACACAAATAAATGTTTGTGCTTTCTCCAGGACTCTCTTTCCACTGTAGGGTAATCTGTTCTGTAGTTGGATTTGGAAAAGCGGTAAACTCAAAGTCTACTAACTCTTCTAGTCCGACACCTACCATAAAAGTATGTGAATTACTAATGTAAATATCTCCTTCGTTGTTATCATTATTGTTGGTTAGCATAGAGCTTGCGTAAACAATCGCTTCTCCACTATATCCAGCTGGTGGAGCCCAATCAAAAGACCATAGGTGGTGTGAATGAAAAACAAATTCAGATGTTGAAGTTCCCGATGCAGTGTGCGTTACGTAGTCTACATCAACTATTTTAGTAGTGGCGGGTTGTGTTAAATAAACTTCACCAATTTTATTTCCTTCTCCATCTTCTACACAAGCTTGAAACCCAGCTTTTGAATATTGTCCAAAGGTTGTACCTAAAGTCTCTATAGAAATTGAAAACTCTGAAACTAAATTTGGAACAACACTTATTCCGAGAGTTTCTCCAGTTGCAGAAGGCCCTGAATGGCAGTATCCTGTACAGCCAGCGCCTCCGTCTCCTAGTGATCCTGTACTTCCTGCCGGAGCACCAGTTTCGTTCGTATGCGCCTTATTTCCTGCCGTAAAGAATACCGCAGTTAAAATTCCTAAAAAGAGTATAGCTTGTTTCATAATTGTGGTTTTTGATTGTTAGTTCTGTTTGATCATTTTTATGGTTTTCACCAATTTCTTATCGGCTGTCCAAACAGCAGTATATATTCCATTGCTCAGCTTCGAAGTTTCCCAGTTTAATTCGTAGCGACCTTTAGGCATTTTCTGATTGAGTAAGGTTTTCACCAATTTTCCGTTTTGGTTGTATATTTCTATACTCGTATCTGCATCTTTATTAAGTACTAAAAATAACTTTGTTTGTTGACTAAATGGATTGGGGAAGTTTTGTGATAAATCTCCAAATTCTCTTTGAGGTTCGTTTATTCCTACACCACTTCCATTAGACACTACAATATCGAAAGTCCCAAACCAATTGCCAGCAATACCAGAATTTAAAGCGATAATTCTATTTACTGCTGTTGGGCTACTTGCCCAATGATCTGTTTGTATGTTTACATCACCTTCAAAATAAATTTGAGTAACCAAATCTTCATAGCCTTCAGCCTGAACTTTTAAATGTATGTGTGCGGGCCTGAATTGCGAGCCGTTTAAATATTTCCCAGGAATGATAGTTTCTAAAGTGTAATTTCCATCTTCATCGGTAAGAACTTTACCTCTAAAGTTAAATCCGCCATTATCGTAAGCTCCATTTTCATCTGCTTGCCAAAAATCGAGTACTGCACTTGCAATTCCTACTTCGCAGTCTGTAGTGCTTAGTTTTCCAGTTAAAAATAAGAGTTCCCCTTCGTAGTTTTCGGGTACAATAGAATTTGTTTCTGGAGCTCCTTCAGAAAAAAAGGGACCTAAAATATCTTCTGTTGTGGGGTCGCAAATTGGTGTGTTTGAAGCCTTTGAGGTGAAAGGAATAAATGAAGCTGCTAGAACTCCAAGACTACCCTTTTTTAAAAAATCTCTTCTACTTGAACTCATAAGATTTGGTTTAAATACTGCTAAATTTACAAAATACTAGACAATAACCATTCCACTAGTCTAAGAAACAATTTATTACAAATACGGCTGTGTTTTGGCTTAGATATAAATAATCCTATGGTATGGAAAACATACTAAAATAAATCAATACATTTGCTTTTCAAATAAAGAAAATTATGGCTACTGATTTGTTTCAAGCACCCGATTATTACAACTTAGACGATTTGCTAAGTGAAGAACATATAATGGTTCGAGATGCTACCCGTGACTGGGTTAAGCGTTCGGTATCACCGATTATCGAAGAAGCTTGTCAGAAGGCTGAATTCCCAAAACAAATTGTACCCGGACTAGGAGAAATTGGTGCTTTTGGACCTTATATTCCTGAGGAATATGGTGGAGCTGGATTAGACCAAATTTCTTACGGTTTAATTATGCAAGAACTAGAAAGAGGAGACTCTGGAGTTCGTTCAACAGCATCTGTACAATCCTCTTTAGTTATGTACCCTATTTATAAGTACGGTAACGAGGCTCAACGAAAAAAATACTTACCTAAACTAGCGAGTGGCGAACATTTAGGTTGTTTTGGTTTAACCGAACCGAACCATGGATCTAATCCTGGTGGGATGGAAACGCACTTTAAAGATATGGGCGACCACTATCTTTTAAACGGTGCTAAAATGTGGATTTCTAATGCTCCTTTTGCTGATGTTGCTGTAGTATGGGCAAAAAGTGAAGAAGGTAGAATTCACGGTTTAGTTGTAGAACGTGGAATGGAAGGATTTACCACTCCAGAAACACACGGTAAATGGTCGCTTCGTGCTTCTGCTACCGGTGAGCTTGTTTTTGATAATGTTAAAGTTCCCAAAGAAAATCTATTGCCTAATAAAAGTGGTTTAGGAGCTCCTTTAGGATGTTTAGATTCTGCTCGTTTTGGTATTGCTTGGGGTGCTATTGGTGCTGCTATGGATTGCTACGATACTGCATTGCGTTATTCTAAAGAACGTATTCAGTTTGGTAAACCAATTGGAGCTTTCCAATTGCAACAAAAGAAATTAGCTGAGATGATTACTGAAATCACTAAAGCTCAATTATTAACTTTCCGTTTAGGGCAATTGCGCAACGAAGGTCGCGCTACCTCTGCACAGATTTCTATGGCTAAACGTAATAACGTAGACATGGCAATGACGATTTGTAGAGATGCTCGTCAGATGTTAGGTGGAATGGGTATTACTGGAGAATATTCTATTATGCGTCATATGATGAACCTGGAGTCTGTAGTAACTTACGAAGGTACACACGATATACACCTACTTATTACTGGTATGGATGTAACAGGATTAAATGCTTTTAAATAGATTTATTTAAAAACAGAAGCCTTTAAAATAAAAAACACCCATTCGAATTTCGAATGGGTGTTTTTTTATGACTTTAATTTTTTGGAATGGAAATTATCAACTAATTCATTCCTCTTTCCTTCTTTATAGCATCGTATGCTTCTTGAATTTTAAGGAACTTCTCTTTCCCCATTTTTTGCTGAGCCTCACTTAAATCGGTCAATTTATCTGGGTGATGCTTCATAGCCATTTTACGGTAAGCCTTCTTTACTTCGTTGTCGGTGGCAGAAGTTTCAATTTCTAAGATCTTATAATACTGCTTCGGTTCTTTAAAGAACATTGCTTTTATAGAAGCCAAATCGTGTCTGTTGATGTGCATATACCCACCAATCTTTTCGATCATTTCTACTTCGGTAGCGTCAATATGACCATCGGCCATAGAAATACCGTATAAAAAGTGAATAAGTTGTAGACGTTGTGCATGCGATAATTGCTTGTCTATTTGCAAGCATATTTGGCGTAGAGAAACTTCATCACTATTGATGATATGTTTAAATACTTTAAAACTTTCTTCTGCACGCTTTTCGCCAAACATTTGTTTAAACTGAGCACGTACATAGTCCAATTCTCTTTGGTCTACTTTTCCGTCTGCTTTAATTACATAAGCAGCCAAAACCAACAAACTAATTTCAAAATTTGCGGCCGGCTGACTCATATTGCCATAATGCTTTTGGAAATTCTCCTGTTCATCAGCTTTGCTGAATAAAGAACCTAAAGAATAACCTAATAGAGCGCCCATAGGACCGCCAAACATCCAACCTAATCCACCTGTGATCCACTTTAATTTCATCGTATATATTTTTTGTGAAGATGACAAATATTAAACCAACTAGCAAAACCTGACATTTTGTACATTTATCGCCGATGCAGAAAATATACAAACATAAAGTTGTCAGAGATTTAGCCTGGTGTTTTTATTCAGAAAACCTCTTAAGCCATCCTCTTTGCGTACAAAAGGACTTTTTTAGCCCAGATTTATTAGCACTCGATGCTCATTTAGAAAGCTTGGATAAAGAACCCAAACCTTTATTGGATTTCCTCGCTTCCAAAAATACGCATAGACTTGGGCACTATTTTGAAGCTTTGGTTTATTATTGGTTAACTGTTTCAAAGCGTTTTGAAATCCTTACATCCAATCATCCACTAAGAAATACCAAAGGCATTACCAAAGGGGAAGTGGACCTAATAGTGCAAGACACGAGTACTGCTAAAATTGAACATTGGGAATTGGCAGTGAAATTCTACCTAGCTTTCCCGGGAGATAAAGATCCTCTTTTTATAGGACCTAATGCCAACGATTATCTGCATTTGAAATTGCAGAAATTGGTGGAACATCAATGTGAAATTTTAAAAACGGAGGAAGGAATTAAGCTTTTATCCGATTTAAATATTCAAGAAATTGAAGCTCGTTTATTGGTTAAGGGGGTATTGTATTATCATCCTAAATTAACATACCCGGAGTCCTCTTTAGTAAACCCTTTGCACAATAAATCTTGGTGGATATATGCTCATGAGGTGGAATCGTTTTTACAGGATGAATATGAGTTTACTTTGTTGCACAAAAAGGATTGGCTTAGTACAGTGTCTCAAACTGAGAATTTACTTTCTAAATCGGATTGTCTTGCTCTGTTAGAGTCAGAATTATTAGACAGTCCTAGGAGTTTGTATTTAGCGTGTTTTAAAAATGGCGAAGTACAATCTATGGGTTTTGTGGTGCACGATAATTGGCCGAAACTTTAACCAAAAAAAAAGCCCCGACCATAATGGACGGGGCTTAGATATAAAGAAATATATTCTTAGAATTCGAACTTAATACCTTGAGATAAAGGCAAAGAAGTAGAATAGTTTATTGTGTTTGTTTGACGGCGCATATACCCTTTCCAGGCATCAGAACCAGACTCACGTCCACCACCAGTTTCTTTTTCACCACCGAAAGCACCACCAATTTCAGCACCCGAAGTACCGATATTTACATTGGCAATACCACAGTCAGAACCTGCATGCGATAAGAAAAGCTCCGCTTCTCTTAAGTTAGTCGTCATAATAGCAGAAGACAATCCTTGAGGAACGTCGTTTTGCATAGCTATCGCCTCGTCTAAAGTAGAATACTTCATAAGGTATAAGATAGGAGCAAAAGTTTCGTGTTGTACAATAGCAAAGCTATTTTTAGCTTCTGCTACAGCAGGCTTAACGTAACAACCAGATTCGTAACCTTCACCAGTTAATACGCCACCTTCTACAAGAACATTTCCACCTTCTTCAACAACACGTGTTAAAGCAGTTTTGTACATATCTACAGCATCCGTATCGATAAGTGGCCCCATGTGGTTGTTCTCATCTAATGGATTCCCAATACTCAATTGCTTATAAGCAGAAGTTAACTTCTCTTTTAAGGTATCGTACATGCTCTCGTGTATAATTAATCTACGAGTAGAAGTACAACGTTGTCCGGCAGTACCAACAGCACCAAATACAGCACCAATAATAGTCATTTCTATATCTGCATCTGGCGTAACGATAATTGCGTTGTTACCACCTAATTCCAAAATAGATTTACCAAAACGTTGTGCAACTGCAGAACCTACAATTCTACCCATACGAGTAGAACCCGTAGCAGAAATTAAAGGAACACGTTTGTCGTTTGTCATCCACTCACCAACATTATAGTCACCATTTACAAGTGCACAAATACCTTCTGGTAAGTCATTATCTTTTAGTACTTCAGCCATAATATTCTGACAAGCTACACCACACATTGGTGCCTTTTCAGACGGCTTCCAGATACATACATTACCACAAATCCATGATAAAGCAGTATTCCAAGCCCAAACCGCAACTGGGAAGTTGAATGCAGAAATAATTCCTACAATCCCTAGTGGGTGGTATTGGTCGTACATACGATGTCCAGGACGCTCAGAGTGCATAGTCATACCATTTAACTGACGAGAAAGACCTACAGCAAAATCACAGATGTCAATCATCTCTTGAACCTCACCTAATCCTTCTTGGTACGATTTACCCATTTCGTAAGAAACAAGTTTCCCTAAATGTTCTTTCTTTTCACGTAGTTTATTTCCAAACTGACGAACGATCTCACCACGCAAAGGTGCTGGCATCACTCTCCAATCTTTATAGGCATCTTGACCCGCAGCAACAATTGCTTCGTAGTCTTCTTTCGTAGTTACAGCTACTTTACCGATTAACTTTCCATCTACTGGAGAGAAAGATTCGATTAAATCTGTAGTACTACCCAACCAGTCATTTCCTGTTGAGCTTCCTTTATTTACTTCCGCAAGGCCTAAAGCTTTTAGGGTTTCTTGCATTCCAAATTGATCCATAGTCTGTTGTCTTGAATTGTGCTGCAAAATTACAAAAACCCTTTTAATTGAAAAGGTTTATAATATCGTTTCCGTTCGCTAATAATAATAAACCCATAAGAATGAAGAATCCGAACATTTGTGCGTACTCTAAAAACTTATCTGAAGGCGATTTACCTGTAATGATTTCCCATAGTAAGAACATAACATGTCCACCATCTAAGGCAGGAACAGGGAGTATGTTCATAAAGGCTAAAATGATAGAAAGGAAAGCGGTAAAGCTCCAGAAATGCTTCCAGTCCCATTCCGATTTAAATTGTTTACCCATGGTAATAAAACCACCTAATCCTTTCCATGCTCCTGTATCTGGATTTAAAATCAATTTAAACTGTTGTACATAAGAGTCTAATTTGTCTAAAGCTAAAGCCGTTCCTGCAGGGAAAGATTCGAAGAATCCGTATTCTTTATGGTCGTAAGTAATTAATTCTGTTGGTGGAACATAATAAACACCTAGTCTAGCTGGCTCCTCTAGAGCAATTGCATAATTTAGGGTATCCATTCCTCTCAATACAGAAAGGTTTATGTCTTGTCCTGCTAGTGTAGGCAGCTTGCTAACATATTCAGAGAAATAAAGCATTTCTTCTCCGTTAATCCCTATCAATTGATCACCCACTCGTACACCTGCTTCTTCAGCGAGGGATCCACCTTCAAATTGCTGTGCTATATATGGCCAAGCAACTCCAATAAAACCAGATTGGCTTTTCTTCTCAATAAACTGCGCTATTATATCTGTAGGAATCGCAATATTAGTTTCTACTCCTTTGCGATTTACACGTACATTTTCGGCTCCAGAAATTAATATTGCTTCTGGAAGCTCTGCAAAATTCTCGTAGTAAACACCGTCTACACTTAAGATTTTATCTCCATTTTTAAAACCTACTTCTTTGGCTAGTTCCGAACATTCAATACCGTATTTAGCATTTTCTGTTGTTAAGTAGTCGCCACCCCAAGTATATAAAATCATGGCGTAAATACCCATTGCCAATACTAGGTTTACGGTAACCCCACCCAACATAACAATTAAACGTTGCCATGCTGGTTTAGATCTAAATTCCCAAGGCTGTGGTTCTGCGCTCAATTGATCAG
>Ga0308019_10000317_pt1 | contig 30011 bp, 31 predicted proteins | sample Neamet284_FD_203135 | JGI IMG/M metagenome (GOLD analysis project Ga0308019, IMG submission 203135) | Marine microbial communities from water near the shore, Antarctic Ocean - #284 | ecosystem: Environmental > Aquatic > Marine > Unclassified | place: Southern Ocean | collected 2014-10-01
TGCACCGTCCGCTTGATTCAAGGACACGAGCACCTCAAGGGTCTCATTTGAAATCCATTGGGTTCAGCCCAATGTCGGACAAACCTCTGTTTGTTGAGGCTTTTTGGGCGTGAGTTCCATAAGTCTGAATAAAAATCAATCGTTGAAGCAAACAAGGAGGTGGATGAATGAGAGTCGCAGTTCTAAAAGAAGATCATTGTCAACCGAAGAAATGCAACGATGAATGTCAAGTTTTCTGCCCACCGGTTCGCAACGGCCAAGAATGCATCATCATGGATGATAAGACCGGTAAACCTCACATTTCTGAGAGCCTGTGCATCGGTTGTGGTATTTGTATTAACAAATGTCCACATGATGCTTTAATTATCGAACAATTGCCAAGTGAACTGGAAACTGATATGATTCACCGGTATTCGATGAATGGTTTCCGTCTGTTTCGTTTACCAACACCTTCTAAGGAAAGTGTCGTTGGAATTCTTGGGCCAAACGGGATGGGGAAATCAACTGCAATCAATGCACTTTCAGGTCGAATGGTCCCCAACCTTGGCGATTGGATGAACAAAGACCCCGATTGGGACGATATTATTGAATCACTTCCCCGTGGCGAATTACGAGATTTCTTTATTTCTGTCGAAAAGGGTGACATCAAAGTTGCTTTAAAACCACAGAATGTCGATCGCTTACCAAAGAAAATCCAAGGCACCGTTCGAGACTTGCTTACACGCGTGGACGAGAGAAACATGTTTGAAGAGTTGACCAAAGAACTAGCAATCGACCACCTGCTCGACCGAACAGTACAGCAACTTTCCGGTGGTGAATTACAACGAATGGCAATTTGTGCTACGCTATTACGTGATGTGGATGTTTATTTCTTTGACGAACCTTCATCCTATCTGGATATTCACGAACGTATGCGTATTGTAAGAATCATACAAAAATTAGCAGAGACAAAGCGCGTGATAGTGATTGAACACGACCTCGCAGTTCTCGACGTACTTGCAGATTTGGTACACATCGTCTATGGTGTAAAGGGTGCTTTTGGAATCTTCACACCAGCGCGAACGACTCGGCAAGCCATCAATACCTATCTCGATGGTTTCTTGCCAGAACAAAATGTTCGTATACGTGATAAACCAATCAAGTTCCTTAATCACAGTGACCGTGTATCTGAAATTGGCAGTGAAGTCGTTTCTTGGGGTGGCCTTTCGAAGAAACTTGGTGAGTTCCAACTCACAACAGGCGAAGGTGCAGTACATCGATCTGAAGTGGTTGGCGTCGTCGGTCCAAACGGCACAGGAAAAACAACCATGATCAAAATTTTAGCTGGTGAACACGGTTACGATGAAGGATGGGTCACTGAAAACGCGACGGTTTCATACAAGCCCCAACATATTGATGTCGACATGGATTGCAGTGTGCAATTATGGCTTGACAGCGAGATTGGTCCGAAGTGGCGTGTTGGTGAATACAATGTCAACGTCATTCGTGCATTAGGTGTTGACCAACTGCTTCCAAAACGGGTCAAGAAACTCTCTGGTGGTGAACGCCAAGCCGTTGCTATCGCAATCTGCCTTGGAAGAGATGCCGACCTTTACCTGCTGGATGAACCTTCAGCCCACCTTGATGCAAACGCTCGAATGGAGGCTGCAAAGGCGATTCGAAGAACGATGGAAGCCAATGAAAAATCAGCATTTGTCATTGACCACGATGTTTACTTTATTGATATCGTGAGCGATTCTCTCCTCGTCTTTGAAGGCGAAGGTGGAATTCACGGTAAGGCGGAAGGTCCGTTCAAACTTCGTGAAGGAATGAATCGTTTCCTTGAAGGTGTTAACGTCACGTTCCGCCGTGATCATGATTCAAAGCGTCCAAGAATCAACAAATTCGAAAGTCGAAAAGACCGAGAGCAACGAGGAGTCGGAGACTTCTATTCCTTTGACCATTGAGAGGCTGATGATATAATGCCTGTAGGAATACCACCACTCGGAGGCCCATTAGGGCGCTCACGTTCACGAATTTCTGCGAGCGGCTTGACCACCTTTCTTCGTTGTAAACGCCAATGGTTCCTCGGGTCTAAAGTTGGAATTTCAGGACCATTACGGCCATCCCAAGTGATTGGAATTGTACTTGAGGATGCATTCTGTAGTTTGATGATGCAACGTCCAACAATGCATATTGAAACGCTATCGGGATTGAAAGAATGGATGAATACTCTGCTCCCAAAGGCTGCACAAGAAGCACTTGATGCGGGACGTATTCTCTGGGATGAAGGAATTTGGTATGAATCTGGTACTTCATGGGAAGATGTTGAAATTGAATCTTTTCTCGCTCGTCTTGAAAACGGTTTAATGTTGCTTTTTGAGGAGGTTGAATCCTGTTATCAGGAAAATGGTGGACCGTATTTGGAATTACACCGAGCAGGTGAATCTCCATTCGACATTCCTTCGCCTGCTTGGGGTGATGAACCGTATTTTCCTGTGCCTGATAAAGTACGAAATCACGATTTACGCTCTTGGGCCATTGAAGAGCAAGCTATGCAATGGCAATCATCCGGCTCACCAGTCACTTGGAATGAGGCGTTAGAAATCGCTCGTCCATGGACGAAAGATCCGCGTGTCCACCAACCTCAACGATTGTTTCACCCTGAACGTTGGGCTGCGGGTGAACTTGACCTTGTACTCAGATGGGATGGTCGGATTCGCTTAGTCGATATCAAATCCGGCGACCCAAGTTCTCGATTTGCAGAATCTCTTCAGCACCAACTTCGCTTCTATGCTTGGCTTTGGCATGAAACACACGATGGAGAGTGTATCGATGGCTTAGAAGGATGGTATCTCAATGGACCTCACCGTGTTCCGTATGATGCACCTCAACCAGATGAATATGCTGAAATGACCTTGGAGTTTTCTCAAATTAATACTGAAATGCAAAAAATGGGTTCAGGACCAGCAACCATGCCCGTACTTCCAACTGAAGCCTGCGATGGTAGCGCTGCTGGTTGCCATTGGTGTAGTCTCGCTCGGGATGAACAAGGAAATTGGTTTGGCGATGAATTACTTTCAGAAATAACCCCATTACGAGAAATCCCACTCACGGTTCCCAGCGAACCTTTGTCCGAAATACCTGTTCGAGTAAGTGTCCAAGGGAAATTCACTGGAGCGTGGGGCCCATTGCCAAATCATTTCGGAGAGCCAGTTTTAGGGGCAATGCTTGTTGCTGGAGGCGCACAAATTACAGTTGAAGAGAGTGAACCGGGTTCTTATCCACTCCTCCACAATCAGCCAAATGGAGAACTTGTGATTTTGGATGCGTTGCCAGGAGTCTGGCGAGGAGCACCTCGATTGTATGTCGATTCCCGAACTCGAATTATCCCCATAGGGCAAGCAGCAAAAGAATTCGAACACACACCGATCCCACTTTCGGAACGAACCACTCGAATTGGTTTGCTTCGTACACGAGCCAACGTCGAAGGGGTTATTCTCAGCGTCCGCAAGCGCTCAGGAATACGATTGGATGCAAAGCCATGGACCATGCTCAATGTTCACCTTTGGGACGGAAATTCAGTCGTTGAGATCGCCTCTTTTGGTTCGAGCATTACGGGTCAAATGGAAGCGCTGCGGCCTGGTCAAACACTCAAATTACTGGCTGCAGAAATGGGCTGGAGGGCCGGATTACCTCAACTTCGAATCGACTCAAGAAAAACGCGTCTCCAAGTAAAAGATTAAACTTCTTGAGAGTAGGGTTCAAGAACATTCGACAAAACACTCAGTAGTATGCCGGTAAGACTCGTTACATCCTCCGAAGATTCTATCGGCCCATATAACCGACTTTCGGCAAGTCAGGTCAATGCATACCGTGCATGCCCACGTCTGTGGTTTTATGAGAAAGTTCGCCGCTTCAAAATGCCTCAAATCCCGGTCTTGTTCGTCGGAAGAGCAGTTGAAGAAGCGATTTGTCGCATGTTGATGGAGTCTCCAGCAATCTTGGTCGCTAAGGCCTCCTCAGACACACTTTCGGCCATTCCATTGGATGATAACGGCGTTCCAAGCCGTTCGAGCCTCGACCCTTGGCCTGCAGAACGTCTGTTGGCATTACCAGATGATATGTTGCCAACGGATATGGATGGCCTTCGAAAATGGGCAGCAAGTCGATTGAAGATTCATCTTCATGTTGCGCTCAATTCGATGAAAGAAGAATGGGAAAAGGATGAACGAAAAGCAGGTGATTGGAAATCAGTCAACCCGGATTACTGTCTCAAAATGTGCCTCAACGGACTCGAGTTTCATTTGAATGAAGTTCAACGCTGCCTTGACCAAAACGGTGGACCAGGTCTCAAAGAATGGCGTAGAGGTCAACGACCCGAATGGCCTTCGCCCGATGCTCGCCGCTACACGCTTTCCAATCACCATCCACTTTCAAGAAATGGCGATGTCAGTTTGATTGAGGCTTGGGAAATTGCCCGGCCTTGGTTTGTTGACCCAAATGCAGGTAGTTTTGCCATGAATGCAGTACATCCTGAACATTGGTTCCAAGGTGAATATGATTTGATTTATCGTTGGGATGGTCGAATCAACATCGTCGATTTGAAAGCCAGTGTTGGTCGAGGCGATCGTTCTGGTAATTATGTCCAACAACTACGCATGTATGCGATGCTGTGGTGGATTACCCACGAAAAGAAGCAACAAGTCGATGCACTTGAAATATGGTATCTTGGTGCCGATTCAATCAAATCGATACCATGCCCAACCGTTAAAGAAATGACGGAAATGGAATCTGAACTTGAATCAATGTGGCATCAAATCCGAGAAAAAACGCCTTCACTTGAGGAATGTCCACCTGATCCTTCACCTGTTCGAGGCTTTAAAGATGGAGGAATCGCTATAGAAGCGCCAAAAGAGATAAGATGCTCACGTTGTGATTGGGCATCGATTTGTCCCGGTGGCCAAGGCGATGACCTTCTTCCAGAAGGTGGCTCGGTTCGATTGCCTGGGACTCCCACTTCTTTTGATCTCACACCAATCGGTGACCTTGACCCTCGCATGACGTTTGTTGGTGAAGTCTTCAGCGTCATTGGAGCCAGAGAAGGGCATCGGCCTCGTATTACCATATCACAAGGCAACCATTTCGCCAAGGTCATTCTCTTGGTCGACCAACATCAAGACGGTGAACCTTCTTGGCCGCAAAATATTGCGAAAGGAGACCAAGTAAAATTGGATAACGTGATTCCGAGTGCAAATTGGAAGGGTGAAATTGAACTCAAAATCGACCCGCATGCTTGCATAGTTCCTGCTTCAGAAGGTGAAGTTGGTTCGGATTTGTTGGAATTCCGTGCACGATGGAATGTTTCCGGACGTCTCATTTATCGCTTTGAAAAGCGAGGTATTGGGCGTAATGGTAAGGAATGGCATCGGAAGGGTGCCATGATTTTGGATGCGACGGGTGCGATGAAAGTCGAAGGGTGGGCCAACGACTGGGGCACTCAGTATGATTTGGCAGAAATTGGGGATACTGTTGTTGTTGCCAACATCAGTTTGGATGCTTGGGCTGTAGAAATCCGTGGAAACATTTCAAAAAATACGAAATTTCACATTACTGAACGTGTGGCTCGAGATTAACCGCCTGAGGAGACGGTTGTAACCAAGAGTTGTACCGATTGAGAAAGCACAGTTGCGTGTGGTAAAATCGTCCCATCATAGCTGACGATAACAGTTGAAGGAAGTATTCCTGCCTCAACCAATGCCAACCGCACTGTACGCTCCCCATCGATCTCTAATTTGACATCGTAGTCACGACCTTTGAGGTGTATCTCCATACCACTCCGAGATAACACCATGCTTATGACGGTGGCGCTAAACCGGACATCTGCGGCCGAGATCGCATAGCCCGGTATTGCGGTGGATTCGAAATCCACTGTCCCTGTGACGCGGGAGTTCAAATCTCTCTCTCGGCGCCACTTTCAATAAGTGATGACTATATTCATTGGCGTCGAAAGGAGAGCTTTTATCCTAATACTTCGCTGAATAATGCTGTTTGTGAAGCACATCGGATTCAAATCTCTCTCTCGGCGCCTTTCAAGATATGTTGGCGATGTAACGAAGGTCACATGTAGAATTGATCTGGAGATTCTGTTAATTCTTCAACGAAATCTTGCACTTTTCCGGGTGCCAAAGCAGATAATTTCTCAGTAAGTTTTGCTTGAATGTCGCTCGGTAATGCGATTCCAAGGTCAAACCACCCATCGAGTGCTTCAAGAAGGCGTTGTGAAGCAAATACATCTCCACTTGAGCCAACGGTTGTAGCAATGGCACATGCAGAATTGATTTTGAATAAGGGGCCATATGATGCGATGAGGGCAGCCAATCCGATGGCGCCGGATTTCGGCTCGTCTCGACGAACATCAACGCCAAGTGCTTCCAAATCAATGCGGTGTGAAGCGTTTGAGGCAACAACAAAGACTTCTTTTCGAGTGGGGGCATCCATGAGCCCCGCCAAGACATAGAGCGATTTAACGCCCTGTTGCTCGAGCCATTGCAAAACTTCTCGTGCCATGGTACCTTGATGTTCTGGTTCCAACGGTTGCGACGTTCCAGTTAATGAGAGGACTCTCTTGCCAGTAACTGATTCTATAGCAGATAGCGTAAGGTGAGGTGGTGCAAGTAGACCATCTTCATCGAGTGTTGCTAATGGCGGTAATGCTGTGTGGTGAAGGCGAGCAACCTCATGACAGATGTGAGATGCATTGATACCTTCAATCGCGACTTTACCGACATTCCCAACACCTGGAAGTGCGAAGAACATAATGGCATGCTCGCCAAGCTTCGAATTCGCCCCTCTCCATTCAACATGTAATCCCATATAGGGGATATCGTTATCCGCCGCGCTATAATGTTTGACATTCAAAACAAGCAAAAAAGTTGAATTGAGAAGGGTAGGATGAAACACATCACTCTTCTTCTTCAGTTGAGATGCGAATTGCTTTCATCTCTTCAAGTGGAGGTAAGGTCGCAAGCGCTTTTGCCCATGCAGGGTCTTCAACATTGTACATTTTTCTTCGGATTCCAGCCCGATGATCTTCTGGAGACCATTTGAGGGGAGCAGCAGCCTGTGCCTTTGCTCCGCAAGATGGGCAAGTTGTAGCTAAAGTCCACGCCGCACATTCGAGACATTGTTGTAACAGTTGTCGTGCCATAGTATCACCGATGAGATTCACGTTTATCAGTCGAGCGCATCATTCACGGAGTGAAGTGGCTTCTCCACCAGCCGCAAGAACGTGGTCCAAAGTAGCTTGTGTAGCATTTTCCCAAATCGATTCTGCAGTTTTGAAGTCCGGGGCTTTCAACTCGATTCGATATTCTGGCGCACCATTGTAGTGGCAAGTGACTTCAATTTCTTCTTCAAGTGAAGATAAGGATTCAGCAGCGAGGAGCGCATTTCGAATAACCTCAACACCGTTGATACCGTTAATACTCAATGTGAGAACCCCTCGGATTTCAACAAATGCCGGAATGACGTTTTCAACAGCCATTTCAATGAATGCCTTCAGCCATTCGCCTTCAAAACCAGCATCGACCAAAGAACCTTCATTCATTGCCGCTTCTTCAAATGCAGTATAAAGTCCGCCAAACGCCTCGGTCAATTCTTCACCAGATGATTTCACTTCATCTTCAGTCCAACCGACTTTGTCGCCCAATACTTTGAGTAATTGATGCGCACGTTGTTCATTCTTCCATTCTTGGAGTCGTTCACGCCGTCGTTCTTCTGAAACTGATTTAAGTGAAAGTTCAAGCGAAGTCCCGTCTTTACGAGTTCGCATGACTTTGCAGATGAGTCGTTGGCCTTCTCGAACATAAACTCGAATGTTCTTTACCCATCCACTGGCAATTTCGCCAATGAAAATAAAGCCTTCAACACCTTCAAATTCATCGAGTTTGACATAGCAACCATTTTGCTTGACAGTCGTAACACTCACTACAACAAGTTCGCCTTCATTCGGCGTATTTGTTTTTTCAGACATGGAGGCTCTGCCTCCTCATTCAAGTGCTTCAACAACTGTGCATCCGATTAATTCGGCCTTTCCGCCGGATGGGCTGGTAAGGGTTGCTCCACAAACTCCGCAAGAAATCACGGAAGTTGCTCGAGAGAAAATGGTTGTTTCGTTGCTGCAATCTTTGCAGGCTACATTTAGGAAATTTTTTGCCATACTTGTCAACTCACTTGTCTATTAATTCGAATTTCTTTGCACGTTGGCAAGGTGCGTAATGCGCTTTGCCAGTTTCAGTGCAACGGTAAAGAATATTGACGCGCTTGGTTGGTTTTTCACGACCTTCAGGTTTCGGACGTGGGAAACCGCGGTATCCAGCCATAACACGGCGGAAACGACGTTGACCCCAGCGAAGTTCAGAAGCACGCTTCTTCTTCACTCGTTCGATAGTGTGCATTGTATGCTTACCAGCCGTAGGACTGTAACGCTTGATTTGACGTGGCATTTTTACCATACTAACACCTTGAGCATTCGGCCCACAAGAGTCGGGTATTTAGGAGTGCCGCATTTAATCACCGGTGACATTCGGGAGACTGCGTGTAAAACAAGGGGAGATATAATGAACATTCGGTGCTTTGGCAGGGGCATGGACGAGATGCTCCAAGCGTTCTTGCTGTTTTGGATTCCTGTTTCTATGGTGCCATTAGGGCTTTGGTACTCCATGTCTTCACCCCTTCCGTCTTCTCCTATGCGAGGACGCTTTTTGGCTTTTGCTGGAATCGTATTGGTTTGTCTAAGTCCTTGGACAGTCCCTTCTTCGCCTTCGACCGCCGCCGGACATTTACTCGGGGCAATCATTGGCCCATGTATGCTTATCATACTCGGGATTTATCTCATATCTTTTTCAGGAAATGTACCGGTTGGGAAATTGCCACGGAGCGATCGAAAAATTGGCGTTTTAATGGCCGGTATCGGCTTTGTATGGTTGGCAGGAATGCATTGGTGGGTACTTACGCCGCAATTGGTACCAAATGAAGTGAATCCATACTGGTATGTCTTTTGGCCAACATTCATTTTACTGACGTCTTGCCTTGCTTCATGCTCAGCAGTGACTTTGTTGATGATTGGAGAGCAGCGTAAAGCGGAAGCAAATACCATGTTCATCGTATCAGGCCTCTCATTTACTGTTCTCCTTTTGGGATTAAATGTCGATGGTCCTTTGGTAACGGGGGATGAATTCCGTGAACATCTATGGCTGGCTGTTGCAGACCTGGCTGGAATAGTCGTTGGAAGTGTACTGTCAATTCTCGTTTTTGCTTTAGTCATCTACCTCTACGAGCGAAGTTTACCAGAGCCCAAATCCATCACACCTCCGACTGAGTCAGAACTCAAGCAAGTCTCAAGCCTCATAGCGGCCCACCTTGGGGGTGAAGAGGAATGAAGGAACCCAAGCTTATGTTCACTTGGAGAATGATGATTCTTGCTTTTTTACTTCCACCTTTGCTCGTCTTGGCCATCGATATGACCTTCTATGGCGGATTCAAAGGAATTGACTCAGGAGTTTCGTTTACCCGCTTTGCAAATGCAACCTTGACTGCCTATACCCTCTGCTCGTTGTTTTTACTCGGTAATCTCTTTTTCTATGGGGAATCAAGAAACCGACCTTGGGCGCCGTTGGTTGGTATGATCATGGCAACTGCATTGGGAGTGCTGGCAACCGTCTTCTTGATTGGACAAGGTCCAATGTTATTGGAAGATAATGGTTCGGTTCGATCCCAAGCAATCTACAACATCATCCACATGTTTGTATCTTCTGGAGCGGTTCTTGTGGCGGTGAGTGTTGCCTTAGGCGTGACATTTTCGGCGATTACATCGCAAAAACCTCGAAATGATTTCGAGTTAGAAGAAGAATAATCTCTTGTACGCAGCGAATACCTTCGCCGTCGGTTTGATAAGGGGGAGGTAGGTGGGGCGGTTATACAGGTGTTTCTATGTCGAAAGGTACACCATCAATGGGTAAGCGTCAAAAGACAACCCACATTCGTTGCCGCCGATGTGGTCGTAACGCATATCATAAGCAAAAATCTGTTTGCGCATCATGCGGATACGGTGAAACTGCACGCATTCGTAAATTCAACTGGGCAAAGAAGAGCCACCGTCCTAAAGCATGAGGCTGAGGATATGTTTCTAAGCCGCAATGGCTACAAAGCGTCGAGCACTCGATGGAGTTGAGGCAAAGCAATGTGTGGTATCATTGGAATAGTTGGACGTAACAATGTCCATGTCAACCAACTGATCTATGACGGTCTAACTGTACTTCAACATCGAGGCCAAGATGCCGCTGGAATCATGACTGATTACGGAGGTCAATTTCGATTACGAAAGTCAAAGGGTCTTGTTTCTGACATTTTTTATACCCGCCACATGCGTCGATTACAGGGCCATATTGGTATTGGTCACGTTCGATATCCAACAGCTGGTTCATCTTCTCGTTCCGAAGCACAACCGTTCTATGTCAATTCACCCTATGGGCTTGGTCTTGCTCATAATGGAAACTTAACCAATGCCTCGGAACTTCAAGTACAACTTACCGACAATCATCATCGACACATGAACACCTCAAGTGATTCAGAATTGTTACTCAATATGCTTGCAGTCGAACTCACCTCTCATTCATCGAATCTCTCGATTGAAGGTGCACCCCACCTCGATATTGAATCCGTCTTTGGTGCTGTAACCAGTCTCCATAAGCGGGTCAAAGGCAGTTATGCCTGCGTATCGATTATTTCTGGCTATGGCTTGTTGGCATTCCGCGACCCCCATGGAATACGTCCACTTATTTTTGGAAAGCGAGAGTTCGGCGATGAAACAGAATGGATCGTTGCCAGTGAATCGGTCGCCATTACAGCACTCGGCTTTGAAATCGTTCGCGATGTTCAACCAGGTGAAGCAGTATTCATTTCGACTTCTGGCCATTTATTCCATCGACAATGTGCTGAAGAGGTTGAAGCCTCACCATGTATCTTTGAACATGTTTACTTTGCACGACCCGATTCTGTCATCGACGGAATTTCCGTTTATCATGCACGTTTAAATCAAGGCGATATCTTGGCAAAGCGCATTCTTGAACAATGGCCAGACCATGATATCGATGCAGTCATTCCAGTACCGGATTCTGGACGTATCGCCGCTCTACAAATGGCCGATGTATTGGACGTACCTTACCGTGAAGGTTTTGTCAAGAACCGATACGTAGGTCGAACATTTATCATGCCAGGCCAAGCGTTGAGAGAAAAATCTGTTCGACGCAAACTCAACGCGATTGAACACGAATTTTCGGGTAAAAATATTCTTCTTGTTGACGATTCTATCGTCCGTGGTACAACCAGTGCACAAATTATTGAAATGGCACGTGATGTTGGTGCAAAGAAAGTCTACTTTGCATCTGCAGCGCCACCAGTCCGTCATCCAAATGTCTATGGAATCGATATGCCAGCGATCACTGAATTCATTGCCAATGGAAAAAGCATCGAGGAAATTAATACCATCATTGGAAGTGACCGCCTCTTTTACCAAACGCTTGAAGATTTGATTGAAGCAACATCAATTGGCGAAAACCCTCCGAATCAGTTTGATACGAGTTGTTTCAATGGTGAATATATCACAGGGGATATTGATGAGGCCTATCTTGAGAGATTGTTCAATTCACGCAACGACATGGCGAAAGAACAATCCAGTGAAGATGATGAAATTGTGGATATGCACAATGATACAGCTGATTGAGGCTTTTCAATGGCTCAACAATCTTGGATTCTTCGCTTTGGAGAATTAGGTTTGAAATCCAAAATAGTCCGCCGTTCGTTCCAACGTGCATTGCGCAAAAACTTGGTACAACTTGCTGAAAATTCATCCGTTCCTCTCATTCGTGACCGTTTAAGAGAATTCGATGTTGTCTATTCCAGTGCACCGCCTGAAACGGTTGAGGATTTAATGTGTCATGGATTGGGAATTGTGGCAATCGACCGTATTGTGGAATTGTCTACGGACCTTGACCCTCACCTCATCTCAACTCTTTTACTTGAAAGGCACGACCGTGTCGGCGAAAAGAGAACGTTTGGGGTTCGGATTAAGCGTCTTGGAGTAAAAGGCGAATGGGATTCTCAATCCTACGCTCGAGCACTGGGTGCTTCATTGATTGAGGGCGACCCTTCTCTTTCAGTTGATTTGTCAAATCCAGAATGGTGGGTAAAAATTATTCTTGAACCAGCCAGCGTTTCCTCGATTGAAAAGCGAATCCATGGACCTGGTGGATTACCAACTGGAGTTCAAGGTGATGTTTTGGTTCAATTGAAAACAGATGAAGATGCGATGAGTTCATTTCTCATCATGCGGCGTGGTTCACGAATTATTCCAATACTCGACTCCAAACCTGAATACGTGGAATTACTTTCGAAATGGGATCCTTTTCTCGGTGTTCGAAGCCGAACGAAGGATGAGACTGGCCAAATGTTTCAACGACCTGCTTGGGGTGTGGTTGGCCTTACACTTGAACAAGCCAAACCCCATATTCAACGTAAAGAAACCGCAATAAAAACTACACCTTTGTCGACTCTTGAACCTCTCTGTGGATGGACTGTTGATGAAAAGCAGTCTTTGTGGCAGCATATCAATGCCCCGAGCCAGTTCCGCCCTCACCCAGATACGACTTCTTGGTTCGAATGAGCAGTCCTACTCAAAGAAGGGATGAGGTTAATTGAGGTAGGCACCTCTACGATACATGCTCAGTACCCATTCGGTGCACATCGCATTCCAACCTGAAGCAAAGGTAAGTGCTTTAGCGTTGTCAATGAGTGGTAATGTCGCTGTTTGGGCTGAGGGAGATGGCAAACTCTTCATCGCTCAAAAGACCGAAGGAATCCTCACACCCTCTACTTCGTGGCAAGCACCAGCATTGATTCGCAAAGCAATACTGCGTGGCAATCAGATCTTTGTTCTGGATGATGAATATGGTCTAACCTGCTTGGACCTTGCAGGTAATGTTCTTTGGCAAATCGAAATTGGAGCAGGTGGTTTTGCTTTGCAACAATTACCTGCCCAACTTGCAGTTATTGATGGATTAGGGCGATTACATCTGTTTAATTATGAAGGTACACCCATCGAATTAAATGAAGAATACACAGAGGTCCTGTGCAGCACTACAATCGGAGAGCACTTGATTTTGGCACATGAAAATGGTCAAGTTCAAGCGCTTCAAAATGGACACACTGTTTGGTCAAGACCAATTCGTGGAGAGACTGGTGAATCTATCACCTGTCTTGGTTCAGATGTCAGCCAGAATCTTGTCATTGGAAGAGAAGGTTATGCGCTTGTCTCCGGAGATGAAGAAGTACTTGAAATCGAAATTTGGGATATCAAACAACAGGTCTTGGTCCATAGAGATGACTTGAAAAGTCGATTACTGCATGCGATACCATCAGAAAATGGCCTTTACTGTGGATTCGATGATGGTCAAGTATCCGAATACGTGGTAAGTAAATTATCGTACACTTTCGAGCATCGAATCTCATGCAGTTACCCTATTCAAAACCTTCTTTACCGAAATGGATGTATTGCTGCAACATCATGGTTTTACATTTACGGGATGAATGCGAATGGCCAAGAATGGAAACTTGAACACCAAGGGATGCCTCACTTTTTGGAAGCATCTCAAGATGGTTCAGTGTGTCTGTTTGCAGGTGAGGACCAGAATGATTGGACTGAAATTGAACCGATAGGTATGTTCTCCTTCAATGAAGAATTATTGGAAGCCGATGCATCTGAACTTATTTTATGGTTTGAAAAGATAGAAGAAACGCTCGAATTATCAGCCGAAGAACTCTATAGAGAAGATGATGAGATGAATGCTTTTTTCTCGAAAGAGGAATTGAATTCAATGCAGAACTCACAGCCTGCTGATGTCGGCCTCGACGCATTACACAGTGCGCTGGAAGGTGACTTTGGAGAATCACAGCAAGCGACTGAAGATGGAGCACTTGATATTGATACTGATGAATTACTCGCTCAACTCGATGATGCGATCACTAAAATGGCACTTTTACCTTCAGAGGATTTGATGGATGAATTGAAGACTGAAATCGGTGAAACCATTGTACCACGTGCTGTTTCAGGAGAAGACCAACATCTCAAAGCCGAAGCGGATGGTTCTGCTATTGTCACGCTTGATGGTTCAAATTCTTTCGACCCACAAGAGCGTATTCAGACCTGGTCTTGGATTGAAAGCAGTGGTAAAGAAATTGCGTCAGCGGCAAAAGTACGGGTTCGAATACCACGTGGAAGTCATAGTTTCGAATTACGAATCTGTGACCGAGACGGCCAATGGTCGAGTGATTCACTGCATATATTGATTGAATAAGGCTTAGTCTCTTGAAGGTGAGATGTCTCGCATGGCCATGAGCGTGAGTGAGCCGTGGGTAGAATACTTCTTTGTCGGCATTTTACAGATGCGTTGTTCCATCGTTACCGACCGAGCAACGGGTGACACTGTCATTATTGATGGCGGTGGTGAGCCTGAACGCCTCATTGATTGGGTCGATGGATTTGGCGGCAACGGTCCGGATTGGTCGAATGGGCCTCAATCAGCAGATGAGATGAAGCAACACAACCTTCCAGCTCGAAAGGTGATCGCTTTACTCAATACGCATGCCCATTTTGACCACAGTGGGCACATTCCCGATTTACTTCATCACTATCCAGTCAAGTGGTATCTTCACCCTGATGATACATATTTGCAGACGTTAGCCACTTCTTCCGCTCTACGTTATGGATTTGAAGTACCAACGCCTGCAATTGCAGATATTGATTTAATCGCTGGTGAGATACTCGAAGTTGGTGCGTTTGAATTTGAAATCCTTCATACGCCTGGTCACACACTTGGTGGATGCTGTCTCCGATTGGTAGTTGATGATGGACCGGACCATTTGTTCGTCGGTGATACATTATTTGCAGGTTCAGTTGGCCGTACCGACCTTCCAGACACCGGTGGAGATTTCACCGTTCTTGCGCACTCCATCCATACACAATTGTGGCCTTTGGCACCTGAAACCATCGTTTATCCTGGGCATGGGCCTTTGACTACAATCGGTCATGAAAAAGAAACCAACCCATTTGTTGGTGATGATGCTGGTGCTGGAGTTTACAGCCGAGGGCGATATACCTAATCACGCCATCATTGCCGAAAGCGTCGATTGAAGAACAGGTAATGCCTCTTCCCAAGTTGCAACGATTCCATAATCTGCATATTGGAATATAGGTGCGTCAGCATCTTTGTTGATGGCGACGATATACTTGGATGAACGCATTCCAGCCAAGTGTTGAATGGCACCTGAAATTCCAACTGCGATGTAGAGATTCGGGTTGACTGTTTTTCCAGTTTGGCCGACTTGCATCGAGTGAGGAATTTCATCCCATGTATCAACAGCAGCACGTGATGCGCCAACTGCAGCACCCAAGGTATCTGCAATGGCTTCTAAGTGAGCAAAATTTGCTGGTGAACCCATCCCTCTGCCACCAGAGATAATGATGTTGGCTTCAGCAACATCGAGTCGAGTTGAAGCACGGGCCATGAATTCTTGAACCGCAGTAACGACGTTACCAGTCGTGTCGACAACGGATACATCGGTGGAGCCATCAGTGCCAGATGCATCAAAGACATTCGGGCGAATGGTGACAACCGCATTTCCATTCAGGGATACCGTTTGCATTGCTTTACCAGAATAAAACGGTGAAGTCAAATTTCCGCCTTCGATTTGAACGACGTCCTGCACGACAGATATTCCTCTGCGAGCAGCCAATCGTGCAGCGAGGTCTTTGGATTGTGGAGAGGCAGCGGTGATGATGATGCCTGCTGGTGTAACAGCATCTAAGGCAGAAGCCCAACCAGCGGCATCATAGTTAGCGAATACATCTGATTTTGCTGCAAGAATACGTGCAGCACCGGAAAATTGGGCAGCACCATCTGCAACACTTACATCGGTACAAGGAACGATAACAACAGGTTGGGAACCAAGTGCTTGGGCAGCGGTGATGAGTTCAGCAGTTGTTGGGTGAACTACACCCTTTACAATTTCAGCAATTACTATAGTTTCAGTCATTTCTTTCACCTCAAATTACGTTTGCCTCATCTCGGAGCAGTTGTGCGACTTCAGCTGCTGCTGCACCGCCTTGATAGGATTTACCTGCAGGTTTTGCAGGTGGCATACTGTGTGCTACGACCGAAACAGTCGAAGCAGGAACATCAACACTACGGACATCGACTTGAGCCCTCTTCGCCTGCATGATACCCTTGACATTTGGCTTTCTGACCTTGATGTCCCCCTTGTCGCATGAAACAACTGCTGGAAGCGGCACATTGATTCGTGCATTTCCTGCAGAGGATGGAGTAATTACGGAAAGTTGGTCGCCGAATGAAACGCTAATCGTGTTGGAAACCGAAGCCCAGCCAAGTCGTTCAGCCAAACCTGGTCCAGTGGAACCGGCTCCTGTATCTGCAGCAGATTTACCGCAATAGACCACATCAGCACCAAGGTTTGAGATTACAGAAGCAAGAATTGACTGAAGTGCATTTGAATCAAGTTGAGTATCGCAATCAATACGGATAATATGATCGACACCAATGGCTTTTGCATCTTTCAATACCTTGTCGGCTCCAGCACTTCCAACTGTGATTGCTGTAACTTCACCACCGCTTGATTCGCGATGTTGGAGTGCAGTTTCGACCGCGAATTCATCGTAAGGACTCATCACTTTCTTGACAGCAGAAAGGTCGACTCGGTCGCCAGCTAAGACGATGCGAGCATTGGTATCAGGCACTTGTTTGACGAGGACGATAATGTTGGCCATAGCAGAGACGCTCCCAAGGGATGCCTCGACCACCTCAAAGGGATTCTTGAACGTTTGCACCCCATTCCGTTGGCTTTCGCTCGCAGCCATCCATCTGTTAGAATTCAAATACAGCAAGAATTCAAAGTAAGTATCTAACGACACATCAAAACCTTTCTTAACCGTCACGCTTCGCAGGTAGAATCCATGAAGCGAAAATCCCCTACCGAACCTCCAGCAGACTCTCAAAAAACCCTCGAATCGTGGAGGCTCTTGTTTGAAAGTGACACCTACAGTAACGACCTTGATGCCCTTCCAGGAAACAGCGAACCCGTCTTCGGTTTTGAAGTCGAGTGGAATGATTTAGCAGAATTCGATGACCTTCAAGTCAAGTTGACAGAAAACATGGACCCGACTCTTTTCTGTGGAAATCAAGTGCTCAAAGAACAATATACAGACCGAAACATGTCGACCCGTCCAGTGATTCGAGTGGTCAACCTTCCCGAGGACCGCGCCTATGAGGTAAGTCAACTGCGTATGCGTGACCGCACTCGATTACTCACCTTCGATGGTATTGTTGTCTCCACAAGTCCGATCATTGGTTGGCTCAAAATAAGTGTGCATCAATGCAATGATTGCGATGCAAAGTGGGCGATTGATGAGCGTTTGGCACGACAACGTGAAAAAGTGAAATATTGCCGAATATGCCTCGACATCATACTTTCAAATATGGACTCAAAGAAACCAAAATCTTTCCATAAAGAACCAAACGACATTACGATGGTGGCAGAAGAGAACTACTATGAAGATGTACAATACCTTGAAATTGTCTCTCCTGATATGTTGGAAAATGGTATGGCCGACAACGGTGAAAGTTTCCAAGTTGTTGTGTTCGATGAATACGTTGGACAATTCGCCAAGGGTGATTGCTTGACCATCAATGCAGTAGTAGCCGTTGACCCGCTGATTAACCGTGATTTTATTCGAGATACACGAAGAATGATTTTCCTTAAAGCCCACAGTGTCGAAGAAGGGTTTTCAAATCACGCAGATTTAGAGACTGATCCATCGAAGGAAGAATCACTTTCTTAGAGCCGTAACTGCATCAAGCGTTTCGGGATGCTTCTCGAAATGTTCCGAGACACTTTGCAAGCCACGACTAATGCCATGTGCGACACCCAACTTAGCATCAAGAGGATGAAGCGTACCATCAGCAACAGCTGCTTTGAATGCTTCGAGGTCGTTCCAAGTCGAAGGTTCCCCAAACTTTGGATTGGGGGTGACGATGATTTCACCCCACTCGGGTAGAACCACGTGTTCAGCCAATTCATAAATGGGCGAATGAGGGTCTTCGGGGTCTAAGTAAGCATGTTTTTGCATTTTCTTTCGAAGTGCTTTCGCCTCATCATGCAGTAAGATGGCGCCCGAAGGGTCGGATTTACTCATCTTGTGATCAAAACTCTCCATACGTACTCCGGTTGCTTTGAGTGATGAAAGAATCGGAGTATGCAAACAGGTCGGCTTCTCCCAGTTCCATCGGGTCGCGACATCACGCATGAACATGTGCGCTTTTCGTTGGTCCATGCCCCCAAGCGCAATATCAATTTTCATTTCGAAGATGTCACTGGCTTGCATTGCTGGGTAAAAGAACTTGGAAAGGTCATGGTCGGAAGAAGCCTCATCACGGCCCATAATCGTAAATGTTTTGCGGACCTTAGCAAGTGTAGCACCTTTGGAACAACGAAGAACTCGTGCCCAATAGTCGCCTGAGTTCATGATTTCTGAGGCCCATATAAAGCGAAGTTGTCCTGGACCATCTCCCTCTTCCGGATGGCCTAATAAAGCACGAAATGTTTCTTCCATGTAGGTTGCGGTTGTTTGAATGTCTTCCATTACGCCGTCAAATTTGTCATTGACCCAAGCGTGCCAATCTGCCAAAAAGACGAGTACATTGGCGTCCGCTTCTAACAGTCTTCGAAGTTGTAACGAGAGAACTTTCCAACCGATGTGTGCTTTTCCGGACGGTTCAAATCCAACATAACAGCGGATTACGCCATCGCCAGCCATGCTGGTATTGTCTGCCAAGCAGTTCACTAAATGTCCAATGCCAACGGTTTCATCAACCTGTCCAACCATCAATGCAAGACGGTGCTGTTGTTGCTCATTCAATTCAAGGATGCGTGGGTTCTCTTCGACAAAGGATTCGAGAACTGAATCGATGCCCATATTACCACTTTCTTTTCAATCAAATCAAATCGTTGAGTTTCTTTACTTTCCCTTCTGACGGAGGAGTTCCAGAATCGATCATGGCTTGTAATTCGGCAATCATGGTATTGGCAATCTCAATGGTTGCTTGGTCAACAGTCTTACTCATTTCCATCATTTTATGTGCCATCTTGATTGCGGATTTGGCTTTAGAGAATTTCTTTCCATCTTCTTTTGCCTTGTCTCCACGTTGCTTTGGAGAATATCCGGTGACTTCGTCAAGGAATGAAGACCATTTCTTGCGAGATTCCATGGCTCTTTCACGGCCACCGTCGGCTGATAATAAATTACCGAGTTCTTCGCCCTTCATTTGTTCAACATCGACAACGAGTTTTCCATCGGAGCCAAAGTGGCCATTAATTCGAGTAAGAATAGCAAAGGAACCAGTAAATACGCCTTCAGCATCAACTTGAATGTCATCAAAATAGGTCGTTGCAATGCGTGCAAGGCCTGCATTTCCACCAATCTCTTTCTCTAAACCGCGCTTGACTGCGAATCGCTCCATACAACGGCGAAGAGCCTCTTTGTCATAAGGCTCACCGTTGGAGTGAATGAGAAAAACCTCTTCGATGCGTAGGAGGGGTTTTTTTGTAGTTGGTCTTGGGCAAATCATGCGAGGGCACTTTTTATTGGGCGTAGGCCTACTCATATTACTCCTGCCAGCAGTACCTGCACAACCGGAATCACTCATACAATTGAGATTGGTTGGCACACTCGATGATTCCGACATCGGCATTCATGCTGGAGAAATGTCACCGGATGGCTCGTCGGTTTTATTGGTTGGAGAAAATGGCTATGCACATATTATCTCAGCCCTTCATCCGGAAGACCGTAGCCAAGACATTGCCCTCTATACGGGACGAAATGCTGCGCTACAAGACGTTTCTTGGCACCCTCAAGCCACTTCAGCCCTCATTACTGGTGATATGGGTGTTGCTCTGCGTTATTCGACTGAAAATCACGCTATCACAACCGTCAACGGTTCAGGCTCAATCTTGGGACTCAACATGACTGCAGTTGAATGGCGTTCTGGAGGCGACTCCGCTTACTTTGGCGCTTCTGATGGAAGTCTTTGGAAGTTCTCTGAAGGCTCGGGCATGACTGCTATCTCGAATACTCGTAGTTCTGCAATCAGTGATATTGCCTGCCATCAAGGTCCAAATATTTGTGTAGTGGCAACACGGAACGACGGTCTTGCTGTTCTCTCGACCAATCATCAACTCACTTTCCTCCCCGGTACTGCAGATAATACTTGGATTGGCGTCGATTGTGCTGACCAGTCGTTGAATGAGTGCGTAGGATTTGCCAGCGGATTGAAAACTCAAGCAATACTTTTGGACATGGTTGATGCAAGTAAATCGACAACCCGAACCATCATGCAACTTTCTCTACTCGAAGGTGACTTTACAAGCGTCTCCCGAGGACATGACGGAACCACATTGATTCACATGGCACCATTCGCTACGATTCGACAGCAACCGCAGATATCTGAAGCATTCGCTCAAATTGTATCTGAGGATGCGATGGCATGGGACCCTGTTGTCTCTGGACGAGCGATTGAGTTCGTATGGGAAAATGCACAACAAGAAGGCTTCATCATCACTTCGTTTGGTAATATTGTTTCTTTTGAATCCAAGAGTACAGTCGTGGAGATGGACCTGATGTCAATGGCTGTGATGGTTGCCGTGACCATTTCGGTCCCAGGTGTAGTCTTAGGATTGATTTACATGAACAGTCCGTTTCTTCAAAGAAAGTATCTCGAATTCCGTGGATTGAAGAAGAAATGAACCTTTTCCTCTACGGTCGAGAGGGTTAGGTTCTTGAAGCCCCGTGAAGACCCAGCCTTGAGAGGATAGCATGGAGCCTTACGAAGGATTAGATTTCTACGATATTGAAAGCTTGCTTACAGAAGAAGAAATCATGATTCGCGATATGGTTCGTGAATGGGTCGATGAGGAAGTACTTCCAAAAATCGAACAGGCATGTGCCGACGGTGTTTTCTTGGATGAATGGCGTGTAGCACTCGGTGAAATGGGTGTGCTTGGAGCGCCTTTGAAGGGCTATGGATGCCCTGGCCTTTCCTATGTAGCCTACGGTTTAATTTGTCAAGAACTCGAACGTGGAGATTCCGGTCTTCGCTCTTTTGCGTCCGTACAAGGTTCGCTCGCCATGTATCCCATCTGGGAATTTGGTTCTGAGGAACAAAAGAATTACTATTTACCAAAAATGACTTCTGGTGAATGGATTGGATGCTTTGGCTTAACCGAACCAGACTACGGCTCAAATCCAGGTGATATGATTACCAAAGCAGAAGACAAAGGCGACCATTACCTTTTGAATGGAGCAAAAATGTGGATCACCAACGGAACCATTGCCGATGTAGCCGTTGTTTGGGCAAAACTCGATGGCGTCATCCGTGGCTTCATCGTCGAGAAAGATGATGAAGGATTTACAGCTCCTGAAATGAAAGGGAAATATTCACTTCGAGCCTCTGTCACCAGTGAACTTGTATTCCAAGATTGCAAAATACCAAAGGATAGAATGCTGCCAAACGTCAAAGGTTTGAAAGGTCCATTCTCCTGTCTTAACAATGCACGATTCGGCATCTCATGGGGTGCATTGGGTGCTGCTATGGCCTGTTTTCACAGTTCCAAAACTTACGCACTTTCTCGTATTCAATTCGACCACCCTATTGCTTCATACCAATTGGTTCAAGATAAATTGGCTTGGATGCTTCGAGAGATTACCAAGGGCCAACTCCTCGCTTACCATCTCGGTCGAAAGAAAGACGATGGAACCTGGTTCCCTGAACAAATCTCTCTTGCCAAAATGAATAACGTTGACATTGCTCTTCAAATTGCTCGTGTTGCACGTGACATCCATGGGGCAAACGGGATCCTCGACGAATATCCAATAATGCGCCATATGGCAAACCTTGAGTCGGTGAAAACTTATGAAGGTACACACGATATTCATAATTTAATTATTGGTCGTTACATTACTGGAATTCAAGCCTTCACACGAACCGTTTAATCGCCAAAAACGGTTTTATTTCGATAAATAATATTAAACAGGCTATTATATGCTTGAACTTGTACCGAAGATTGTTCAAGAGTTGATATATGTGAATCTAGGTATTACTGATCGTTTAATTCGTGTTATCGCCGGTTTTGGCATGGTTGCCATCGAATATACTGCAAACCTCAATTGGGATATTCTCTTGCTAGGCATTGGAATTTGGAGCGTATTGACATCAGCTTTTGGCTTCTGTCCGTTTTACAAATTGATGGGTCATACGACCTGCCCAATTTGATTAAACTGCCGGCAATAATTCGAATCTTGCAAGACCAGGCCAAATTGGGCAGGTCTTCAAGATTACTTGGTTCTGTCAAATCATAGTAAACAGGCTCTTATATGTTCAAAAATTGAACACAGGTTGTTGAAGAGTTGGTTTATGTGAATCTAAGTGTTGCCGATCGTCTTTTTCGAGTTATTGTCGGTTTTACAATGATTGCTGTTGACTATGCTGCAGATCTCAATTGGGATGTGTTTATTTTAGCCATAGGATGTTGGGGCGTATTGACATCAGCCTTTGGTTTCTGTCCGTTTTACAAATTAATCGGGCGTTCAACTTGCCCATTTGATTAAACTGCTGGAAGTAAACCGATTCGTGCAAGACCAGACCAAACTGGGTCGAGGAATGCAGGGAGTAATCTGTGGCGCATGTAGACTGCTGCTGCCAAACTAATTTTCTGAACTTTGTTGAGTTTGACTCGTTTGGTAAACACGTCACCTTGTTGTCGTTCAATCTGGCGAAGGATTCGGTCATAGAATGCAATCATAGCCGCTGGAGAATAACGTGTTCGTCGTGGAAGCAAAGGCAGAAGTTGGCGTGCTTCAGTAAGATAGGTTCGTGCCCTGCGTGCGTATTCTCTGCAATACGGTTCCCAATTTTTGTTGAGAACAACTTTTCCATTGAGTTCACTTTCAACAATCCCATTGGCTTCAAGCTCGTTGAGGGGGAGATAGACACGGTCGCGCTCAATGTCTTCACCAACATCTCGTAAGACATTGGTGAGTTGCATGAAAATACCCCATGATTCGGCAAATTTCTTTGCACGTGGGTCCTCATATCCGAAGATTTCAATGCACATGAGCCCTACAACCGAAGCAACACGGTAACAATAGACATACAACTCGTCAAAACTGCGGTATCGGTTATTGTAAAGGTCATCTTCCATTCCCGAAATCAAGTCATCAAAAACTTCACGAGGAATTGAATAGGTCTCGACAGTTTCTTTCAATGCAAGGAATACAGGGTCAGTCGAGTATACATCGGAATAACATGTAGAAAGTTTTTTGCGGAAAAAGAACAACTGTGTGATTTTGTTTAGGTAGGCTTCGTGGTCGAGAATAGTTCCTTGGTCTTGTAAATGTTCGAGTTGTTCACGGTAGAGAACCGCTTCAGGGTCCATTTCGCCCTTGCTTCCTGGGAATCGGTCTGCCCAATCGCCATCGGCGATATCATCTGCCCTTCGGCAAAAGGCATACACTGCGCACATGGCATGACGTTGCTGGTCAGGAAGATATTTGAATGAGTGATAGAAGTTTCCAGCTTCACGAATAGTGAGTTCTTCACAGTAGCGGAAAGCTAATTTTGATAATTCTTGAGGTGGTCGTTCAAACCAGATCGGAGCATCAAGGTGTGCGAAAGGGTCGACCAGTTCGTTGGTTTCCCCGACTATTCCAATGTATGTAGCACCTTCGCGAAGGGCTTCCATAGCAGTGAGGCTGACTGCTTTTACAGCATCTCGGGCAAGCATAACACCCGCCCGGAGGCGGTCGAGTGTCGTGATACTTTTTTGCTCAGTACCTTCTTCCCTTGAAGTAGCATTCCCTTTGAGGGGGAAGAGCAATTCCAGAGGTTTTCGGCGTTCAAGCATCGTGACCAGTTAGTGCTCATACCTCACCCCTTTTGAGTCCTACCCTTAATTGCCCACATGTGAAATTTTTTCAACTGTCTTTATTCTTCATGAGAAGGCGGTTCACTCCTCCGGGTATTATCAGTGCTCGAAGCAGTTTGCGAGCGTAAGATTTGATTTCATCTCTTGTGACCTTTATCCGTTCTTCGGAATTCAAAATGTTGCCAGTTCGTAACAATGTTACAGTTCTCTGTCCAATGAGCACAGGCAGCATGCAAGACGCTTTGAGGCGTAATTGTGTTTCAGGCAACATAGAAATGTATTCAATAGCGGCATCAAGATGTTCATTTGTCAAGTCAAGATATTCATCATATAATGGCCTAAAGGCATCAATATTTCCATCATCCATTAAGTCCTCAGGCTTGAGATTGAATCTGTTCAGTGCCTGTTCTGGGATGTAGCATCGGCCAAAACGCAAATCTTCAGGGATATCTCTTAAAATATTGATCATTTGAAGCGATTTTCCAAATCTAATTCCTTTCTCGAAAAACTCCTTTTCTTTTTCGGGAGGTAAGGAAAAGAGATGTTCAAGCGACATTTTACTCCAAAAAATCCCCACTGAGCCTGCGACTCTGAATGCATAATCATCCATCTGTTCATCAGAGGCGAGCGCAGAAATATTTCCTCCTTCATTCGCAGTTCCAAATCTCTCAAGATCGAGTGTTTGACCACTTACTATAACGTCGAGACATTCTAGCATAAGTCCTTGGTCAGCCTTACTATAGACCTCAAGACCTGCCACAACATCTTCAACATTTCGAAGCAGTTCTGCCTCGTTTTCGTTTGTTTGTATCTCAGCGAGTTCAGTAAAATCTGGAAGAGATGAACTCCGACCTTGTGCTACATCATTGTAGTCTTCAAGAAGTTTCAGAAGAAACTCGGTCTCTCCGTGCTTTGAGTCTGCGATGGTATCGGCAACTCGGGCGAGAAGGTAGAGTAATCCAATTTGTCCACGTATTTTCTTTGGAAGATATTTGAGTGTAGGATAAAATGAACGTGAAGTTGTTTCGAGCAATGCATCGATTTTCTCGTTGATGAGTACCGCCATCTTATCCCCTCATTTTAGCGGAATAGTTCTCTGTTCTTGACCCTGTGGGAAGACATATTGCCAATTGGTATATTTTAAAATCAATCGCAACGATTCTGCCTTTACTCACATTCTCCCTTCGTCAGCATCCGATATCGAAGTTTGGATGAACATTGGTATTGAAGTATTTTGACTCAATCTTCTTTGGCTCTGAATAAGTCAAGAAAAGAACCTCTTTGGTGGTGGCATTCCGTCGTAAGGCTTTAGGGAGAGTTATGCGAGCACCAAACCTTCGGGGTGATGTATTTTGGACTGCGGCTCGTGTACAGAACAGATTCCTGATGACAGTATATTCTGCCCTGAATGCGGTGCTCGACAGGAAATGTCTCGTGCTGGTGGCTTTACCAACCCCAATTCAATTGGGCTGAGTGGACAAGAAGTATCAGGTGGTCGCAACTTCGGAGTCGTCTCTGGTGAAGCCGTTCGCCAGCAACGAGATATGAACATGGGTGGGAGCACAAATGTTTCACCAGAAGTTCTCCAACAGATTGCCATGGGGATTCAGCAACAAGCAAACATCCCTCCTGGGCAATTCCCTCCTCAAAACATTCCACCCAATCAAATGGGCCAGTTCCCTCCTCAAAACATTCCACCCAATCAAATGGGCCAAATGCCCCCTCAAGGCTTGCCGCAACAACCACAACAAGGAAACGCAGTCCCTAATGTTCAATCCGATCGCCCACAGCAAGCACGTGGTCCTTCACTCGCCAGCGGTGCACTTCCTCAAAACCAAATGGATAATGTTCCTGCGTATCCATCCGGTGGTACTGTTATTGCAAATAATCCAACATCCTCTCCAACCGATGCGATGGTCGACCGATTGGCAGAAGCTGAACGAGCAATGAAAGACGAACGTCGTAGCCAATGGCTCAACATGAATCAAACTCCTGCCAATAACGTCTTAGCATCTCTTGGGGCAGAATTACCATCTCATCTTCGAGGCATGGAGGCCAGTAACCCTGCTCAAAATGTTGTTTCAGGTGCATTTGGCCAAGCACCTCAAGATGCTCCAAATGAAGCCTTGCTCCGCAGAATGTGTGAAGTCGCAGTACGCCGAGTCGCTCGAAAGAGAGGTGTTGCGGTTGAAACTCCTCAGGCGAAAGTCGATGGCGAAGTATTGAATGTCAATGTAACCTACATCGATGACGGTAGAGTTCTCGATACTCCAGAAGACCTTACTCAAGCTTTCCAACATGCGATTGAAACCGAAGTGGCATTGAAAGGATTTGACCTTACAACTGAATTGAAATTGTTCCGTTCAAAAGACGGTGAAGTGGAAACACTCAACGGCGATGATACAGAAGATGACGATGTGGAAATGTTTGCTTGCGAAATTTGTGATGGATTAGTCAAAGAGACCGACAATGAATGCCCTCATTGCGGTGCAATGTTTGAAGAGGAAGAAGAAGTTGTTGAAACTCCAAGTCGAGGTCCTCCGAAGAGAGGCGGTCCACCCGGCCCATCAGGTCCATCGAAAGGCGGTCCTCCGAAGAAAGGCGGTCCTCCAGGTCCATCAGGTCCATCGAAAGGCGGTCCTCCAAAGAAGAGTGGTCCACCTGGGCCATCAAAAGGCGGTCCATCAGGTCCATCGAAAGGCGGTCCTCCAAAGAAGGGCGGTGGTCCACCTGGTCCATCAGGCCCATCGAAAGGCGGTCCTCCCAAGAAGGGCGGTGGTCCACCTGGTCCATCAGGCCCATCGAAAGGCGGTCCTCCAAAGAAGGGCGGCGGTCCACCGAGTCCATCAAAAGGCGGTCCTCCATCAAAAGGCGGCCCTCCAAAGGGCGGTCCATCAGGTCCAAAGAAGAGTGGTCCTCCCGGTCCATCGAAAGGCGGCCCATCAGGTCCAAAAAGAGGTCCACCACGCTGAACGCGAGGTGACTTGGACATGAGTGATTTACCTACGTGAATACATCTCTGTTTTCATGAAATTCCGCCCTCTCAATTACAGCGACTACGCTTACTTCAACGTAGGCCGACTGCCTTGAGTGATTCGAGCAGAACAGCACCAAGTTCTGACGGGTCCATTGCACAAGCGATTCCTGCCGCTTTGAAAGCAGCAAACTTTTCTTCTGCGGTACCTTTACCACCGGAGATAATTGCGCCGGCGTGGCCCATTCTTTTCCCGGGAGGCGCAGTTGCGCCTGCGACGAATCCTACAATAGGCTTGGTGACGTTTTCAGCCGCCCAAGCAGCCGCTTCTTGTTCAGCATTACCGCCGATTTCACCAATCATAATGATCGCTTCAGTTTGTGGGTCTGCTTGGAAAGCAGCTAAACAATCGATAAATCCAGTTCCGTTAACAGGGTCGCCGCCAATTCCGATACAGGTTGATTGTCCTTCATCGATACTCATTGTTTGTGCGACAGCCTCGTAGGTTAAGGTTCCAGATTTACTGACAATTCCGATGCGTCCTTTGGCATGAATGTGACCTGGCATGATGCCAATCTTTGCTCCACCCGTTTCACCTGGAGTGATGATTCCCGGGCAGTTCGGGCCAATCAGACGAACACCTGGACGGTTTTCGACATACGCTACGGCCTTGACCATGTCAAGCGTTGGAATACCTTCAGTAATACAGACGATGACGCCTTCTCCTTTGAGCCAATCAAAGGCATCAGCAGCCTCCATGATTGCTTCAGCTGCAAATGGAGGTGGGACATAAATGACTGTAGCATCAGCATCGGTTGCTTCAATTGCTTCACTCATACTGTCCCAAATTGGGAATGCTTTGCCTTGGAGTTCAACAGTTTGTCCACCTTTTCCTGGTGTACATCCTCCGACGATGTTGGTGCCGTATTCAACCATCTTGCCAGCATGGAACATACCTTGCTTTCCAGTGATGCCTTGCACCAATACCTTTGCATCTTCTTCAATCCAAATTGCCATTATTCTTCACCTCCGATAAGTGCTACGATCTTCTGAGCACCTTCTGCCAAATCATCAGCAGCATGAATGTTCAAGGTTGATGCAGCAAGGATTTTCTTGCCTTCATCGACATTGGTTCCCGCAAGTCGAACGACGAGCGGAACTTCCAGTGAAAGTGCTTCAGTAGCAGCAATGACACCACGTGCAATAATGTCGCAACGCATGATACCACCAAAGATATTGACCAAAATACCCTTGACATTCGGGTCTTCAAGAATAATCGAGAATGCTGTTTTGACTTGCTCTTCATCAGCACCGCCGCCAACGTCAAGGAAGTTTGCCGGTTCGCCACCGTAGAGTTTGATGACGTCCATCGTAGCCATTGCAAGACCTGCACCGTTCACTAAACATCCGATGTTACCATCGAGTTTGACATACGACAATCCTGTTTCTTTCGCTCGAATTTCGACATCTTCTTCTTCTGAGAGGTCACGAAGGTCATCCCAGTTCTTGTGTCGGAACTCGGCGTTTTCATCAAAGGATATCTTTGAATCAAGCGCCACGATTTCATCATTACCTGTTCGGACAAGTGGGTTAATTTCGACCATAGCACAATCTTCTCGTACGAACATTGTATACATACTCGCCAACATCTTTCCGAATGATTTCAGCGCTGCTCCTTGAAGGCCTAACGCCATGCCAAGGTCTCTTTTTTGGAAACCGAGAAGACCAGAATTTGGGTCAACCATCACTTTGTGAATCAGTTCAGGAGTATTATTGGCGACGTCTTCGATGTCCATGCCGCCTTCAGTAGAAGCCATGATGAGGACTGATTTATTGTCTCGGTCGACAAGTAAGGCAAGATAGTATTCGTGAGCGATATCGCAACCTGCTTCAATATAGAGATTGCTGACCAATTTTCCCTCTTCACCGGTTTGGATGGTGACCAATACATTACCCAATATATTGGTTGCATAGGTTTCGACTTCTTCTCGTGAAAAAGCGATTTTCACACCACCATCCATGACGTGTTCCCGAGTTTCAGGATGATAGAGTGTTCCTTTTCCACGGCCACCAGCATGGATTTGTGATTTAACTGCAACCACTTTACTTCCAAGTGAGTCGTAGGCGGCGAGCGCTTGTTCGACGTTGGTGCAATGAACACCTTCAGGGACAGTAATGTTGTTTTCTCGAAGGAGTGTTTTCCCTTGGTATTCGTGGATATTCATGGTGCTCTCCAATCCTTCCACAGTGAGACCGTCTTTGAATACTTTGATGCGTCAATTGCGAATTGGATAGCAACATCAAGGGAATTGGTAGGCGGTGGTGAGGTGTTTTGATAGGTAATCGATGAAACGCCCTGTTCATGCAAGTGGTTGTTTTGGCTGGTGGAGTTGGTTCTCGCCTTCGCCCTTGGACCAATAAAGTACCCAAACCATTGCTCCCAATGCTCGATATGTCGTTGCTTGAACGAGTTGTCGAAGGCGTGCCAAATCATTTGATTGATGAAGTCGTTGTTGCCGGTGGCTACAAAGTCGATATGATCAAAGAATACTTTGCTCGAGTCGATGTTGATTTCGATGTCAGAATTGTGAATGAAGACCAACCACTTGGTACAGGTGGCGCTTTAGGAAACTGTAGAGATGTAGTGAGTGGTAGATTTGCTTGCTTCAATGGCGACATTGTCTCTTCGCTTCAAATCGAACCGTTGCTGGAATTACACAAGCGTAATGGCGGTGTAGGTAGTCTTGCGCTTTGGGAAGTTGAAGACCCGACTCGCTTTGGAATCGTTGGCCTTGATGATGATTCCCGTATTACACAATTTAAAGAAAAACCAAAACCTGAAGAAGTATTTTCCAATTTAATCAATGCTGGTTCATATGTTTTTGAAGACGACATTTTCGATTATATGCCTCAAGGGAGGCACTCTATAGAGAGAGATGTATTCCCTAGG
>Ga0308019_10000318_pt1 | contig 29981 bp, 23 predicted proteins | sample Neamet284_FD_203135 | JGI IMG/M metagenome (GOLD analysis project Ga0308019, IMG submission 203135) | Marine microbial communities from water near the shore, Antarctic Ocean - #284 | ecosystem: Environmental > Aquatic > Marine > Unclassified | place: Southern Ocean | collected 2014-10-01
AGATGAACAATTGGGTGAGTTTTTCGTTGCTGCCGATCTGGTAGCTCTCCCCTATTTATCAGCGTCTCAAAGTGGAGTTACAGCGACAGCTATACAATACGATTTGCCCATTGTTGCAAGCAATGTCGGAGACCTTTCTAACTCTATCACTCAAGGAGAAACAGGTGCTCTTGTAGAGCCAGGGGATTCAAAGGCGCTTGGAGAAGCTATTGAGGTTTGGTTTCGTGATGAACATCCAGGATTGGGTGATGCTTATGCCCATTTAAAAGCATCTAAATCTTGGGGAGAATTCGCGAGGCAGCTGTTCTAAGCTTAAGCATTGTAAGATAAATTACTTGCTAAATAGAGGCTCCATAAGTGGGTCGAATACATATCTCTGCACAAGCACAAGTTCACCCTCTGCAGTGAGTCCATACATATGCTCACCATCGTGATTATGATCATCTGGCCCACCCATTCCTGATCCAGGTGATTTCCAAAACACGTCGAAATGAGCGCTTCTCCCATCAAACCCAGAAACAACGTATGTGAAGCATGGGAGAGTTAGTTTTATACTATCCTCAAGGGATTGAGACAGGTGGTTGTTAAAACTTTCAAAGTGCACTTTACGAAACCTTAGAAATTTATCTTGAATGCTTAATGTATCCAGGAAACTCACTGAAACCCCTGATTCGTTAAAAAGTGATATTTCTCCGTCGACTGTAGATTTTATAGAATAAGATTTTGATGGCGATGCATGATCTGTGATGTTAACTTCAGCTAAAGTTCTTCCAGGAAAATCGAAAACACCGGTGTATCTCCATTCAGTTTCATTCGTGAAAAACCTTGTAGACAAGAATCCTACAAAACCTTCTAAATGAACCACAAATGGCTCTTGTGACTTCCCATCCTCGGGTGTTTCTAAAAGCATGTATGTGCCTGTATGACTAGGAGTTGCCGTTCCTATATACCACGTTTTCTCAAGATTATTATCCCCCAAATAAATCTCCACTTTCTTCCCTGATCCACTGAAGTTTCTAATAACAGTAGAACGCTGTAATTCTGGCACTGCTCCTTTCACCTCAGCTCTAGCAAAGGTTTTCAAAAGCAAATCTGTAGCGTCCTTCCTCGCCAAGTGTTTTCCATTTAAAGTCCAAAATCGTGTATCCGATGCCCTTTCTAAAAGAGCCGACTCCCCATCAGTACCCGCAATAAAAATCTTAGTGACAAGGGAGGTGTCCGCAATCGAGAAATTAGTCGTGAGTTCAGATGACAGATCTCCATTTGCCCCCTCTTGCATCTTCCACAGTAAAAAAGTAAATACCGTTACAACGACAAGGATTAAGAATATTTGAAGGTTAGATTTCATTTTTCAAAGTTATTTGTGGCTGAGATATTTAACGCTTCGAGCCGTATTTACGAGAACGGATTTTAAAGACAATTAAACTAAACAAGAGAACTACAACAAGAGGGATCCCAAGTGCAACAGATTGATAACCCAATCTAGCACCAGCGATCCTTGTTTCGTCTAAAGAGCGCAAGGTAATCGTCCTTGAGCGTATGGAAATCATCGACTTTTCATCTAAGAGATGATTTACTGTATTGCGTAAAAACTCTTTGTTATCGTACACGACACGGGATGCATACCTGTCGTAACCAAGAGGATAAATTTGCCAACCTTCGGGTGTGTTGACCGTTTTATTTTTCGCGATATCACCGTCACCGATAACGACCATCGCCGAAGCTACACCATCAGCTCTAAACGCAAAATTACGATCTCTGCGAAGCGTGTCAGGCAAAATGTCAGTAAAATGAGATTTAAACTCACCCTCTAGAAGTACGGCAAACGGTACAAAAGGTGTGTTGTTAGAGCTGAAGTATTCAGGGGTAAGGTCAACAATCGAGCTTGAAATTCTAACAGGAGCAAGATATGTACGAGCACGAGCTGAACTGCTCAGAAGAATCGTTTTCGTGATATCTGCATCTGTACTGACAGTATCGATACTTGACACGAAGTCGAAGTGAATGGGATCTAAGTTCGTTGTGATGGGATGGGTAACACCCTGAGGAATAGAGAGAGGGGCGAAATACCAGCTAAACAACTGCATGTTACGCTGATTTCCATTCGGCCCCGCATCAAAGGCTATAGGAGCACACTGAGGATCAATTACGAGATTTCTGTTAAGTCGCACTCCATAATCGAACAATTGATGAGAAAGCCCAAGCTCGTTTGGCGTAGCCATAGTGCCCGAATTGACTCGAAGTGAATCTAGATCTGTCACCATGGGGTCAACCATCCATAAAATGCGACCGCCACCCATTAAGAATTGGTCTAAAATCAACCTGTCTTTTGCAGGCAACTCTTCGGTGGGAGCGGCTACAATGGCCAAATCAAAGCGATTTGTACGGTACTTAAGGCCGTCAATTTTCTCTGAAAGCATATTCAGGCGTCCCTCAAGTGGCATCCTTTCGATAGAATAATCCTCAGCAAGTGAATTCGCAAAGTCAGCAATCTCCATTTCATTCAGCTCGCCATGTCCTTCAACAAACACGATGCGGGGCACTTCATCAACTAAGACTCTTCTCAGGGATGAAGCTAGCTCGTATTCGATGGCGTTGATAGACCCCTGAATCATTGCGTCCGTGGGTTGAGGCGTTTCGGATTTAAAGAACTGCACGGGAACTTCTTTTTCCCCACAGCTTATTAGTGCTGAAGGCCAAACATTGCGAAACGTCTTTCCTCCAGACGACTCATACCCTATCCTGGTAAAGGACAGCCCTAGTTCGATGAGTTTATCTTCGTTTTGACCACGCGTCCTTCTGTCGTCAGTGCTGTATATGTCAATAAATTTAAAGCGCAAACGGTTGTTGCTTACATCAGCGAATTCCTCGAGTTTTTCTCTGATTGCATATTCTAACCTCTTCCATGAGGCTGGAAAGTCACCAGTTAAATAGCAAGTGACAACGACATCCTTCGAACTATCATCGAGCTCATTGAGTATAACTATCGACCCCTCTGTGAGTGTGTGACGTTTCTCAGCAGTGAGATCGAATGAAGTATGTGCGATTTGGGCAGCAAATAAAAGCAAGGTGCTTATGGACATCACCATAATTAACCTCATGCCTTCCCTCCCTAAACGCCCCCTCTCTAGAGCAAGTACGAAACGAGCCAATTGCAAGAAAAGCAAATCTACGAATATGAAATACGCTACATCTCTCGTATCCACCAAGCCGCGACTCAGCGATCTGTAATGGGCTTCAAACCCTATGTTGACGAAATAATAATCCCAATTTCCCAAAAGAGCGAAATCTCCCAATGCGGTGAATCCTATATACCCAACTGTGGACAGCAGCATAGCGGCAAGGAAAGCTACCAGGGGTTGGGAAGTAGAAGCTGATAAGAAAATTCCTATAGCGGCAATAGATGAAGACAACAACAACAGGCCAATATATGACCCCCAAATTGCACCTAAATCTAAGTTCCACAGGGGGCTACCGAGTTCCCCGAGGATATAGACAAACCCAAGTGTAGGAACAAGTGACAAAGAGATTAATGCGAGAGCACCTAAGTATTTAGCAAAAATGACTTGTCCTTCCAGAAGTGGGCGAGTTAGCAAAAGTTCCAGGGTTCCATTCCTTCTCTCTTCAGCAAAAGACCTCATGGTAATCGCTGGGACTAAGAAAAGCATCACCCATGGTGCTAAGGTGAAAAATGGATCCATAGAAGCTACGCCGCTGGAAAGGATGTTCCATGGACCAGGGAACACCCACAGAAACAATCCCATTAAAAGAAGGAAAGCAGAAATCACAACGTAGCCTGTTAGTGAGCTAAAGAAACTTCGTATCTCTCTTATTATAAGCGCCTTCATGATTATTACCTTTAGCTAAGATTTACATAAGACACCACCTCTGGAGGAGCTGCAAAAAGTCGTTTAGTTTCAGGCCAAACCTCACCAAACAACGCTGATTTTCTATAATCATTTAAACTCTCCTCGCTATCCCACCTACTTACAGTCGCTCTGACCAATTGGCTTGTCGAGTCCTTTACAAGTTCAACTTGAAAGCAACCGGGCTGACCTGCTATGGCTTCTTCATGTTTTTTGAAAATTGCCTCAAACTGCTTCAATGTATCATGAGTAAAAGTCATTCTCACAATCCTTATAATTTGCGCTTTACTCATACTAAATATATAAATTCATTCGGAAAACTCTATCCTAATCACGTCGTCTAACTTAATCCCTAACATACTAGACGCACCACCATTGGCAGACCCTGGAGCGCCTTTATAAATAGCGATTTCTAAAAATCCCAAATGATTAAATACAGCAACAGAATCACCCACTGGCACATCGCTGTAATTCTCACATATTTTCCTAATATCACTTCTACTAGAACGCATCACGATCAGAAACTCCCTGTACGTCCCCACATTCTTAAACCTGCTCTTCGTAATGTCTGTAATACAATTTCCAAATCCATCAATATGAACAACGTGTCCAGTCAAAACCCTGTTTTCAAAAACGGGCTGCAGCACTGTCCTGGCTACAGAAATTGCAGCCGGGCGACCTAAAAGTTCGGGGATCCCACCTTTTGATAGGTGGGCAGCAGCAGGAACGAAGATTGAACGCTCTGGAAAAGTGGGGTAATCGAAGTCTGCCATCATGTTAGACAAATCGTATACAGCATCAGGCTGTTTGCCGAAAATCAAATGAAAAACCCCTGTGTCAGCTCCGACAAAATATTGGTCATCTATTCGCACAATTCTATGGGGATGCTCAACCGTCGCCTCAGACATCACAGCGACAATGTGCACGGTTCCTTTTGGGAAATGCTTCACACATGATTTAAGAAGCAGAGCAGCATCTACTGAGCTAAACTTACGAACATCGTGTGATAAGTCCACTACAGTAGCCTCGGGGGCTAATGTAGCAAGGGCACCCCTTAGGATCCCTGCATAGAACCTTTCTGGTCCATAATCAGATGTAAGTGTAATTATAGGCACGGAACAAAGGTGGGGTGATTATTTTTGCCAACATAATGCATGAGACACTGATTTCTATTGAAGGCTTAGACCCTGTTGTAATACTTGGAAACGAGAATGCGAATTTACATGCCTTACAAGGACTTTTCCCTAAACTCCGCATCGTTTCTCGCGGACACGACATCCGGGTAAAAGGAAGCCGCGAAGATGTAGGGAGATTTGAAGAGGTGATGAGAATGATTGTTTGGCATGTCGACAGGTACTTAAGTCTGACAATCGACGATCTTGAAAGACTTTCAAAATCTAATGAAACCTCAGTCATGCGAGATGCAGGGGCCGACGATGTAATCGTTCATGGCCCTGGAGGCAACAGAATTATCGCACGCACACCTAACCAACACAAGTTAGTTGACGCCGTCTCTGAACACGATATGGTTTTTGCTGTGGGGCCTGCAGGAACAGGGAAAACATACACAGCCGTTGCCCTTGCCGTAAAAGCCCTTAAGGACAAGCGCGTAAAGAAAATAATCCTCACAAGACCTGCTGTAGAAGCAGGCGAAAATCTCGGCTTCCTTCCCGGTGACATGAAGGAGAAACTCGACCCTTATCTCCAACCCCTTTACGATGCACTAACAGATATGCTTCCGTACGAAAAGGTTGCCGAGCATATGGAAAATGGTGTGATCGAAGTAGCACCCCTTGCATTTATGCGTGGAAGAACCTTGGACAAAGCGTTCGTCATCTTAGACGAAGCTCAAAACACAACCATCCCTCAAATAAAGATGTTCCTCACCCGAATGGGTAGAGACGCGAAGTACATCATCACAGGTGACGAAAGCCAGGTCGACCTTCCTCACAGGCAAAAGTCAGGACTTGTTCACGCTTTAAACGCCCTCAAAGACGTTGAGGGCATATCGACTGTTCGCCTAACAGGTGTTGATGTGATGCGCCACCGCCTCGTGCGTGCTGTCATTACCGCCTTCGAGAAGGATCAGAATAAATAACTGTTTAAAAAAAACGATTGCCTTGAATCACCCTACTCCCATTACGAAAACTGATTTTCATTTTTCAGGCCAAACAGCAGCTTATTTCGGGAAAGTCCGCGATATGTACACCATAGGTGACGACCTCATGATTGCCGTTGTTTCTGACAGGATAAGCGCTTTCGATGTCGTGATGCCACGAGGGATTCCATTCAAAGGACAAGTCCTAAACGGAGTAGCATCGGTTTTCCTAGATGCCGTATCAGACATCGTTCCCACATGGAAAATAGCCACTCCAGACCCAAATGTCACAGTAGGCCATCGCTGCGAACCTATCCGGCTTGAGATGGTTATACGAGGATATCTTACTGGACATGCACACCGTGAGTACGCCTCTGGCAAGCGCTCTTTATGTGGAGCCACCATGGAAGAAGGACTCAGTGAACACGACCGATTCCCCACACCCATCATCACTCCGGCCACCAAAGCTGAAGAGGGTCACGATGAAGACATCTCACCAGCTGACATTCTCTCTAGAGGTATCGTAAGCCAAGATATATACTTTGAACTCGAACGTATAACGCGTGCGCTTTTCGCCCGAGGGACTCAAATAGCCGCTTCCAAAGGACTTATTCTTGTCGACACAAAATACGAATTCGGAATGCGTGATGGGAAGATTATGCTCATAGATGAGATCCATACACCGGATAGTTCTAGGTTTTTTTATGCTGAAGGCTACATCGAGCGACAAGAAGCAGGCTTACCACAAAAACAGCTAAGCAAGGAGTTCGTCCGAGAGTGGCTTATGACACACGATTTCATGGGTCTCGATGGGCAAGCATTACCTGATCTCACAGAAGATTTCATCACACTCGTCTCAACACGGTATATCGAACTCTTCGAAAAAGTGACTGGATCTAAATTTATCAAAGACTCCTCTGCTTCACCACTTGAGCGAATAGAAAAAAACGTCGAAGAATGGCTCGCAAATAAAGCGTGAACTGAGCATTAATATGAGTCGAAAAAAGAAAAACAACACACCTTGGCATGATGACGCTTTAGAGGCCGTCCGCACCTTGCGAGCTGGAGGAGTTATCATTCATAGGTCTGACACTGTCTGGGGAGTCGCTTGTGACGCTACAAACTCAGAAGCAGTGTCCAAGCTACGAAAGCTCAAGAAGCGTGATGACGCATCTCCCATTCTCGTCCTCGTTGCTGACAACGGACTTATCGAGAGACATTTCTCAGAAATTCCAGAAGCCGCTTGGGATTTGTTCGAGCACAGCGACCGGCCAACTACAGTTATTATGCCGGGCGGAAAGGGCGTCGACCCGAGCATCCTCGGTCCTGAGGACTCACTCGGAATTCGCCTGATCCATGACGAATGGACACAGTTCGTCTCACGTGGTTTAGCACGCCCCCTTGCCAGCTCAAGCGCCAACATCACCGGTTCACCTACCCCGATCAACTTCGACTCCATCTCCCCAGAAATTCTCGACGGAGCAGATTTTACTAGCTCACACAGACGCTCCGAACTAGATAAATCCAATTCATCATTCTTAGCCGCCTTTGACACAAGAGGTAGATTTAAAATTCTACGCAGCTAAATATCCATAGCTACATATCTATAGATTAGATTTGCAACCTTCGAAATTTCACTATTCTCTTGAACTATAAAAAATCCCTACAGCACAACGTTTTCAAAGCGATCGGAAAAATTGCCGACCAGCGAGGGGAGCGCGCGTTTGTTATAGGGGGGTTTGTTCGTGACCTAATTTTAGACAGACCCTCAAAAGATATAGACATCGTAACTGAAGGCAAGGGCATTGACCTGGCTAGAGATGTTGCTAAAGAACTTGGCATTCGCAAAGTCAACGTATTTAAAAACTTCGGCACCGCAATGTTTAACTGCGGTGACCTCGAAGTTGAATTTGTCGGTGCGAGAAAAGAGTCTTATGTGCGTGGAAGTCGCAAACCCATCGTTGAAGACGGCACCCTTGAGGACGACCAAAACCGCCGAGATTTCACAATCAACGCCATGGCTCTCTCTCTGAGCTCAGAAAACTACGGTGAACTCGTAGATCCTTTCAACGGTATGCGTGACCTCGACTTAGGGGTTATCCGAACCCCTCTCGATCCTGACATCACGTATAATGACGACCCACTTAGGATGATGCGCGCCGTAAGGTTCGCTACACAATTAGGGTTTACAATCGTTCCCGAAAGCATAGACGCCCTAAAGCGTAACTCTGCTCGATTGGAGATTATCTCTATGGAACGCATACATTCTGAACTGAATAAAATCATCCTCGCCAAACGACCCGGCAAAGGATTTAAAATTCTTGCTAAGACTGGACTTCTCGAACAATTCTTTCCTGAGATGATCGATCTTCAAGGGATTGAAACACGCAACGGCATCGGTCACAAGGATAACTTTCTTCATACACTTCAAGTTTTAGAAAACGTGAGCGACAAGAGTGATGACCTGTGGCTAAGGTGGGCTGCGATCTTACACGACATTGCTAAACCTCCAACCAAAAGATTTGACAATCGAAACGGATGGACTTTCCACGGTCACGAAGACAAAGGGGCTCGCATGACTCCCCATATTTTCAAGCGCCTCAAGCTTCCTATGGATGCTAAGATGAAGTTCGTCCAAAAACTCGTCCTCCTCCACCTTAGACCAATCGCCTTAACGAAAGAAGTAGTCACGGATAGCGCGATTCGACGTCTTTTAATCGTTGCTGGAGATGACATAGATGCTCTTATGACACTGTGCAGAGCTGATATAACATCAAAAAACGAAACCAAGGTCAAGCGATACTTAAAAAATTACGACCTTGTTGTAAAAAAGCTAAAGGAAGTTGAAGAAAATGACTCTGTAAGAAATTTTCAACCTCCAGTAACTGGCAAGATGATCATGAAAACCTTCGGGATTGCTCCATCTAGACCCATCGGCGAGATTAAAAAGGCAATCAAGGAAGCCATCCTTGAGGGTGATATAAAAAACGATCCAGACGAAGCATTTGAGCTCATGCTCAAGATCGGATCAGAGATGGGGCTTAAGAGAATTTAATCTTTACCCTTCCAACTATCACGAAGAGTAACTGTTCGGTTGAACACTAAAGCATCTTTCAGAGAGTAACGTGAGTCCGGAGTAAAGTACCCAAGGCGAGTAAACTGATAGGTTGTCCCTGGCAATGATGAGGCGAGCGAAGGCTCCAGCTTACAACCTTTGATTATTTTTAAAGAACTCGGATTGAGAAACTCGGTGAAATCTTGATCTTTATGCCCATCAGGATTGTCATCGGAAAAGAGGCGATCATAGAGGCGAACTTCCGCATCAATGGCATTGGTAGCTTCTACCCAGTGAAGGGTGCCTTTAGTTTTAATCCCACTTGTATCAGAGCCACTCTTAGAGTTGTCGAAGTAATTTACGTGAACCTCTGTTACTTCGCCTGAGGAGTTGCATACATGATCAACATACTCAACTTTGTAGGCGCTCTTTAGCCTAACAACCTTACCAGGAGCGAGCCTGAACCACTTTCTGTTTGCCTCAATCTTGAAGTCTCCGGACTCGATGTAAAGCTCTCGACCGAAGGGAATGTCACGATATCCTGAGTCAGGATCCTCTGGGTTATTCTCCGAAGGGAGCATTTCAATTTGTGACTCGGGATAGTTAAGAATGACTAGCTTAATTGGATCTAGGACAGCCATAACCCGGGGAGCGACCTGGTTAAGATCATCACGTAATGCAAACTCTAAGAGCCCCACATCAATGATGTTTTCGCGCTTTGCCACTCCTACTCTATTGATAAACTCACGAATGCTCTTGGGCGTGTATCCACGACGGCGTAGCCCACTGAGGGTAGGCATTCTCGGATCATCCCAACCGTCAACAGAGCCGTCTTCGACAATCGAAAGCAGCTTTCTCTTAGACATAACAGTGTAGTTGAGATTGAGTCGAGCAAATTCAGTTTGGGAAGAAGGGAAAATTTCAAGATTCTCGATATACCAATCGTACAAAGGACGGTGGACCTCGAACTCCAATGAGCATAGACTGTGGGTGATTCCTTCTATGCTGTCAGACTGACCGTGAGCGAAATCGTACATTGGGTAGATGCACCACTTGTCACCTGTGCGATGATGAGTGGCGAACAGTATACGATACATCAGCGGATCACGCAGGTGCATGTTGGGATTCCCCATATCAATTTTTGCACGAAGAACACGCGAACCAGCCTTACACTCTCCAGCCTTCATCTTCTCAAACAGATCACGGTTCTCTTCTGGAGTTCTATCGCGGAAAGGACTATGTGTACCGGGCTGGGTGGGTGTGCCCTTCTGCTTTGCTATATCATCTGAAGACTGGTCATCGATGTATGCCTTACCAGCGTCAATAAGCTTGAGAGCATACATGTATAATTGATCGAAGTAATCACTCGTAAAGAACTCTCCTCCATTAGGTTCAAACCCTAACCATTTGATATCTTCTCGTATTGCATCAACGTATTCAACATCTTCCTTGATGGGGTTTGTATCATCAAAACGAAGATTCGTTTTCCCGCCAAACTCCTCTGCCAAACCAAAACTTATGCAGATTGCTTTAGCGTGACCGATATGTAAATAGCCGTTTGGCTCAGGAGGGAAACGTGTATGAATTAACCCTCCATTTTTACCTTCCGCTATATCAGCATCTATTTTTTGCTGCAAAAAGTGGCGACTCGTGTTTTCTGACATGTAGCAAAAATACAATGCTCACCGTATCTTTGTACATGTATTTAAATAGTTTATCAGGCGTTTATGATCTATAATTCAAGCACAGACACCGAAGAAGAAGTCTTAGTAGATGTGAAAATCGATGAGGGCTGGAAGATTGTTGTTTATAATGATGATCACAACACTTTTGATCATATCATTGAGAGGTTAGTAGCGACCTGTGGGCACGCCCCCCTTCAAGCTGAACAGTGTGCTATGATTATACATTTCAAAGGAAAATGCATTGTTAAAAGCGGTTCGTATGACGAACTCGAGCCGATGTGTACTTCGCTATTAGAGGCCGATATTACTGCTGAAATAGAGCCATGAAAAATTTTACTGTGCGAATCTATTTTGTTATTATTTCGTTAATTCCTTTTTGTTTAGAGGCCCAAACATTTACAAACAGTGCACCTCAATGGGGGATAATTCAGTACAATTGGGATGGCTTATATGGTACTGGGATCTCTACACTAGATTGGAATATGGATGGATGGGATGACTTAACATTCGGCAATTCATCTGGAGCAGTAAGAACATTTATAAACAATCAAGGCAACGGTTTTTCGGCGCTTCCTTTACCAATTATCCAGCAAACAGAATCAAAATCTATCATGTGGCTAGACATTGATGGAGATGGGGATATGGACTTTTACTACTCAGATGCAGATGGCAGAGCCGAAGTCTTAGAAAACGTTGGCGACACATTATTCATCAATGTTACAGACTTAACGCACATAGAGCAAGTCGATGTGACAACAGAAGCGAGTGCCTGGGCAGATTATGACAACGATGGAGATCTTGACCTTTACATATGCAGGTATTACGAAAGTGAAGCAGATTTGGGTTCCGAATACAGAAATGTATTAATGAGAAACGATGGTGATTTTCAATTTGCTGATGTGACAACGGAGTCAAATACAGGCATTTATACCCGAGCTTCATTTCAACCTGTATGGTACGATTGGGATAATGACGGATTTCAAGATCTATTTATTACAAACGATAAAAATGGAAGAAACACATTATTTCACAACCTACAAAATGGGCAATTTGAGGATATTGCACCTCAAGTAGGGTTAGATATTATAATGGATGCGATGACTGCATCATTGGGAGATTACAATTCAGATGGAATTACGGATATATATATCTCAGACTCAGGAGTGGGTGACAATCCCCAAGGGAATAAGCTCTTCCGGGGCACTCAATCAGGAGTTTACATTGAAGAGTCTGAACTAGTTGGGTTAGATGTCTATAATTGGTGCTGGGCAGCCGCTTGGATTGACATAGATAACGACATGGACCAAGATGTTTTTATCGCAGAACACAGCCCAGTAACACCATATCTGGAAAATTTTCTTTTTGAAAATTCTGGATTAACGACAAGCACTCCTTTTGAATTTAATACTGTGAGCACAGAAGTGTATGATACCGACCTTCTTAATTCTCACACAGTTGCCAGTGGTGATTTCGACAGGAATGGATGGATTGATTTTGTCGTGCACAACGTCGGGAATCACAAGGCTAGGGTATGGATGAATGCTGGATTTACTGAGGAGGCTGCAAACTATATCCAAGTAGGACTTTTAGGTCAACACTCAAACACGATGGGCACAGGAGCTTGGATTGAAGTGTCTACAGGCGGAATTACACAGTCAAAAAGCACTCATTGCGGAGAGAATTACTTAGGACAAGAGGGGCTGTACGAGCATTTCGGTCTTGGAGAAACCTCATTCATTGATTCCTTGAAAATTGTCTGGCCAAGTAAAATTATCGACAAGTATTACAGCTTAGACATTGGAAATGGTACCGAACCAAGAAACCTCTATACTGAAGGACATTCAGCATGTCCAAATGTCTCCAACACCATTCTTTGTGACTCTGCAACCGTTACCGTTGCAGCAACACCCTTTTGGGAGGGCGCAGAAGTTGTTTGGTCTTATCAAGAAACAGCTCCTCAAGACTTGGGGTTAGACGAAAGCCAACCCTATGAGACATTTCTCTCAGAATCATTAGAAATGACACTTACAAATTCGGGGTTTTACAAATACACAGTCTCTTATCAGGGCACGATGCTTTGCGAAAGTGCATTCCAGATCACAAATGAATTCATCGGTGACTTAACAGGTGATGGCGTGATAGGAAGCGCTGATATATTGGTGTTTATTTCCGAATATGGCTGCCTCACGAATTGCTTCATCGATTTCAACTCCAATGGATCTACAGATATCAATGACTTGCTATTCCTTTTGGGGAAATTCGGAGAAAGCTGTTAGGCACGCTCACTCGAAAGACTAAGCGTTCTTGATCGCTGTAGCTGCTGCACCAGGATTTTCAGCTCTGAAGATAGAAGACCCCGCAACGAGGACATCTGCGCCCGCCTCTACTAGGGCTGACGCGTTTGAGGTCGTAACACCACCATCAATTTCAATGTGAAATTTTGCGCCGACATCATTCCCCATTTTTCTTAGTTTCCGAACTTTCTCATAGGTGCGGTCAATAAACGATTGACCACCAAAACCTGGGTTAACACTCATCAGACACACAAGGTCGAAGTCATGTAAAACTTCACTTAATGTCTCAACAGGAGTATGGGGATTTAAAGCAACTCCCGCTTTCATTCCGAGACCTCGAATAGCTGCTAGAGTTCTGTGGAGATGGTCACAGGCTTCAATGTGTACAGTCAAAATATCTGTTCCTAAATTTGCGAAATCCTCCAGATACCTATCTGGATCTACAATCATTAGGTGGACATCTAGAGGCTTGTCAGCATGCTTCGCAATAGCCTTAATCACAGGCATTCCGAAACTAATGTTGGGGACAAAAACACCATCCATTACATCTATATGAAACCAGTCTGCGTCAGAAGAGTTGACGAATTCTATATCACGTTGGAGGTTGGCGAAGTCAGCGGCTAAAAGAGAGGGGGCTACGAGATGCGACATGAGTGTTTTATGCGTATTTGTAGTGCAAAGGTCGTGAGTATTTCTTTCCTTTACAGCATGGAGAGCACAGTAAATAAGAATGAGATATTCACAGTGGGTCTCACTGGAGGCATCGGTTCTGGAAAATCCACTGTAGCCAAGGTGTTTAAGGCCTTAGGCGTGCCTGTATTCAATGCTGATAAAGCGGGTCATACTGTTTATTCTGAGGACACTCAAATAAGGAATGCTGTTATTCAGAAGTTCGGGAGAGATGTTGCAGTGTGTGATTCTGATGACAAGGCTGTTGATATAGACAGACATGCATTGGGTAAATTGGCGTTTAGTGAAAAAGGAGGCATAGAATTTTTGAACGACTTAGTTCACCCGGCAGTTGGAAAGGCTTTTCAGGTTTGGGTTCAAAACTTACCTCCGACCACCTCGTATGTGATTCGTGAAGCAGCTATATTATTTGAAAGTGGGGCGAGTAAAAGCTGTGATGCCGTTGTTACTGTTAGTGCGAATGAGGCTCAAAGAATCACGAGAGTCAAGCGAAGAGATGGACACGACATCGCTGTGATTGAGGGAAAGCTAAATGCACAGATCACAGATGTAAAGCGGGAATCTCTTTCAGACTTTATTTTAAGAAACAACGATTCTGACATGCTGCTCCCACAAATTGAAAATCTGCACATCTTTTTACAGGAAAAATCTATTAACTTCAGCAAATGAATAATGGCATCAATCGCGGAGGTTTGCGAGAACGGAAATCAAGGGTGAAACTCCTGATGTCTGCAATTGTTGATTTCGAACAGGAGTTGTTAGAAGCTTTAAAGACTGATCTCGATAAACCTGAAGCAGAAGCAACTTTACAGGAAATTTATCCTTTAAAAAAGGAAGCTCAACACACTATTTCAAACTTAGATAGATGGATGAGCAAGCGCTATGCCTCTACCCCACTTGCTTTAATTGGGACTAGGCATTACGTAAAGGCCGAACCGAAGGGACGCGTTCTCATCATTTCACCTTGGAACTACCCTGTAATGCTCACTCTCAAGCCTTTAATTGGAGCAATCGCTGCGGGCAATAGCGTTGTCGTAAAACCATCTGAACATACCCCAACTGTTGCACAGGTTATAAAGAAACTGATTGAATCAGTATTTACTGAAGATTTAGTGAAGGTGGAACTAGGCGGAGTTGAAGTAGCTACAAGACTGACCTCCTCTTTTTTTAACCACATCAACTTTACTGGCGGGACTAATATTGGCCGTCTCGTGATGAAATCTGCTGCTGAACACCTTTGCTCCGTGACACTCGAACTTGGTGGTAAAAGCCCTACTATTATTGACAAAAGTGCCAATTTAAAAAATGCCGCACTCAAGATAGGTTGGGGTAAATACATGAATGCTGGTCAAGTCTGTATCGCTCCGGACCATCTTCTAATTGAGAAATCTATAGAAACTGAGTTTACAGCTGCCTTACTAAGTCGTATAACTACGATGTATGGAGAAAATCCTATAGATAGTCCTGACTTAGGTAAGATTGTAAACTCAACTCACTACAATAGAATTTTAAGATTAATCAAAGACGCCACTGAAAAGGGTGCAACTCTACACGTTCCTGGCGGCGTACTAGAAATGGGTGAAAAAAGAAGCAAAATTTCTCCTTGCATTCTCACGGGATGCACACTTGACATGGCCATTATGCAGGAGGAAGTTTTCGGGCCTGTTCTGCCCGTTTTAACTTGGGAGACTCGGGAAGAAGCCGTTGCTATAATCCTTAAAAACCCTTACCCTCTTGCTCTTTACATCTTTAGCTCTAAATCAAAAAACATAAATTGGTTTGTTGACAACACTCAATCGGGAAGTACTGCAATAAATGAAGTGGTTATTCAAATTGCAAATAGCGACCTTCCCTTTGGGGGAATTCAAGCTAGTGGAATGGGGCGGTCTGGCGGTCAGGAGGCCTTTGATTCATTCTCTAACCTCCGCAGTTTTGCGGTCCAAACGTTGCCGTTTTCGTTCCTCCCCTTCACCTTTCCCCCATTCAATGCACTCAGCCTAACATTCTCGCGGTTTGTTCGAAATTGGCTCTAAACATAAGACATGCTAGTCCAAACTCACTTTCCTCGCCAACTCTCCAGAGTACGCTACGACCAATACCTAGCTTCGGGTTGGTTTAGAGGAGCTGTGATGCTGTACAAGATGGATCTTTTGTGTATTGATGACGCACTTTTCTCAGTCGTAAATATTAGAGTGAAACTTCATGATTTTATATTCCGAAAAAGCCAAAGAAAGCTACTTCGCAAAGTAGATACACGATTCCGGACTGTTTTCGGAGAAGCTAACCCTACTAAAGAAAAGGAAGCATTATACACAGCTCATAAGCATCGATTCAAGGGTTTCATTCATGCCACGCTCGCGGAATATCTCAAGGCGGGATTTGACACCACTGTATTCGACACACGAGAGGTATGCATCTATGATGACGACAAACTCATTGCGGTGAGCTACTTCGACATGGGTGAAAAGAGCATGGCCAGTCTACTGGGATTGTATGACGAACGATACTCGGAGTGGAGTTTAGGAAAGGTAACCATGTTGAAAGAGATCCTTTTTGGCATTGAAAACGAAAAGAAATGGTACTACCCAGGATATATTTTAGATCGTGACTCTTCGTTCGATTACAAATTAGAGTTAGGCACCACTGAGTTCTACACCCCAGACAACTCTTGGGTAGATTTTTCAGAACGCGACCCAGAAAAAACCCACGGTTATGCAATCCGTTTAAACACCGACAAGCTTTGTAAGGAACTTACGAATTCAGGAATTCCACATAAGGCATGGCTTTACCCCTACTTCAGCATGGGACACTTGGGCCCTTGGAACGCATACTTAATGAGCGACCCGGCCCCAGTAGAGCTAGGATACGACCTGGAAGGCATGATGGTGGCCACCTACTCTTCTATTGAGAAAGCTTACTCACTTTTCAGCATAAACCCCTGTCCCGACGGTTCACATTTGCTCAACTTGGAGGCTTCCGATGAGTTTTCTAACTCAACTGCTTATTTAAATCATTTATACCAAACAGGTGACTGTATACTAATACACGGGACACTAGAGATTCTAATGGAACTCATCAAGGTTTGGAGATCTAACCCACATTATATACCACCCTCATGAAACTTTTAAGCTGGAACGTTAACGGAATTCGAGCAATAGTAAAAAAGGATTTCGACTCTATTGTGGCCGGATTGAACGTTGACGTCCTTGGACTACAAGAGACGAAAGCTCAAGACGAACAAGTTAGAGAAGCTCTTTTCGGGCTACCATCACTTGAAGAATATGAGGTATTTAGCTCTTCAGCCATTAAAAAGGGGTATTCTGGGACCGCCATTATAACTCGCATCCCACCTATTAAAGTCACTGCAGGAATAGGTGTTTCCGAACTCGATACAGAAGGTCGCGTCCTTCATGCCGAGTTTAAAGATTTTCATTACGTCACGGTCTACACCCCCAACTCATCTTCTGGATTAAAACGTCTGCCATTTCGTGAAACCTGGGACAAAGCATTTCGTGATTACCTGAATGAGCTCGACTCTGACAAGCCAGTTATCTGTTGCGGAGATTTAAATGTTGCGCATGCTGAAATCGACCTCGCTCGCCCAAAGCCTAACTACAATAAAACCCCTGGATATACTCAGAAAGAGATCGACGGCATGGATGCCCATTTGAAGGCTGGATTCACGGACACATGGCGGTCTGCTCATCCCGATGAGGTGAAATACAGTTGGTGGAGCTACCGTGGAGGGGCGCGAGAAAAAAACGTGGGTTGGCGACTCGACTATATGCTAGCCAGCAACAGATTGGTTGAAAAGGTGTCCGATACATTCATCTTAAATGATGTTATGGGATCTGACCACTGTCCAGTAGGGCTAGAACTGCAGCTATAAATTTCTTGTATCCGCTCACAAAGTCTTTGTGGGAGGCTTTAAAGTATGGAGCTTCTTTGCTGAAAAAACGCAATGAAAATCTTTTTTACCAGCATACTACTTACCTCCTGCTTTACTTTAATCGCACAGTGCCCTACAGACATTAATGGAAATGGAACAATCGACGAGGACGATTTATTAATGATCCTAGCTTCTTATGGGCTCACTTGTGAAGGCATGCCTGTTACCGATCCTAAAATTTCTGAAATCCACTACAACCCCTCTAATGAACAAGGCACGGATTCAGAATGGGAATTTGTGGAGATCTACAATCCACATGAATTTGGGCTCAATCTGAGTGGATGGAAATTGGAGGATGCAATTAATGCAACTGTCCCTGAAGGAACTTATATGGAGCCATATTCATATATAATATTTGCGAACAACACCGCTTCCTATTCTGGCGAGCTACCTCCTTTTACCATTTTACTTCCGTTTTCAAGTAGTTCAAGTTTACACAACAGTGGTGAGACCATTCGCCTTCTTAGAGCTGATGGGTCGGAATCTAATCAGGTGACATATAGTGACTACAATGGTTGGCCATCTGAACCTGATGGTGGTGGATCTACATTAGAGTGGCGTGGCCCAGGCTACATAAACTCGTTGCCAGAATCTTGGGTTTCATCTAATGCATTCGGTGGCAGTCCTGGAAGCGCTAATAGTGCTTGGGCTGATTGAGCTTGAGGGGGGTGCCATGAAGCATCACGTTTAAAGCCTCTCCAGATTCTAAAACAACATCCGTGGAGACAGAATTAACTACAACACGGAGAAGTCGGCCGCGGAAGTGTACTTTAAAAGAGTATGACCGCCATTCAGAAGGTAGGATAGGATTAAAGTGAGGAATGTCATCGACAACGTGGAACCCTCCGAAGCCCTCCACAACAGACATCCATGTTCCGGCCATTGAAGTTATATGTAAACCTTCGTGAATTTCACTGTTAAAATCGTCAAGGTCTAGTCGAGCCGTACGTAGATACATCTCGTAAGCTTTATCTAAGCGGCCTAGTTTAGATGCTAAGATGGAGTGAATACAAGGTGAAAGGCTTGATTCGTGAACGGTACGGGGTTCGTAAAAATCGAAATTCTCCTCTAACATGGAGTCTGTAAAGTCATTCGCGAAAAAGTAGAAACCTTGAAGCACGTCGGCTTGTTTAATGAAGACCGAGCGAAGGATACGATCCCAAGACCAGGTTTGGTTAATAGGCCTCTGTTCAGATGGCAGATCCGACACCATCATTTGTTCCTTGTCCATAAAACCATCCTGCTGAAGGAAAACCTGAGTTCCGTCGAGCGTTGGGAAATATAAATTGTCACAGCGCTCCTTCCATTGTTTAGACTCGTTAGAAAAATCGAGCCCCCATGCTTCACACTTAGCAGACATCACACTTGGGTACTCTGAAGAAATCCATTCGCCTATTTCACGAGTATAATTCATACACCACCGAGCTATATAGTTGGTGTACCAATTGTTATTTACGTTGTTTTCATATTCGTTAGGGCCAGTAACACCAAGCATTACCCACTTTTGTCGTGATTCTGAAAATGTAACCCTTTGGCTCCAAAAGCGAGCGATACCTAGCAGTACGTCGAAGCCCATTTCAAGTAGATACTCCTTATCACCTGTATATCTAACATAATTAAAAATGGCAAAAGCAATGGCACCATTTCTGTGAATTTCCTCGAATGTTATTTCCCACTCGTTGTGACATTCTTCCCCATTCATTGTCACCATGGGATAAAGGGCCGCTCCGTCAGAAAATCCAAGATTCTCAGCGTTTTCGATAGCTTGCTCAAGATGATTGAATCTGTAGACAAGGAGCTGCCTAGCAACAGAAGAATCATGGGTGCTCAAGTAAAACGGGATACAATACGCCTCGGTATCCCAATATGTAGCTCCTCCATATTTCTCGCCAGTAAACCCTTTGGGACCAATGTTCAATTTCGGGTCGTCCCCTCTATATGTGGAGTTAAGATGAAAAATATTAAAACGCATAGCCTGTTGAGCTTTGTCATCACCGTCTATTTCAATATCTCCTTCATTCCAAATCTTCTCCCAACTCAAGCGATGCTCTTCAAATTCAGAGTCATACCCATGGTCTCGACCAGCTATAGATTCGGCAAACGCCAATTCTGATAAACCTTCTACCTCCTCATTCAAAGAGCTAACAATTCCTATGAATTTTTTTAAAACAAGAGTGTCTCCATCCTTTACATCACCGATTTTATAAGTTGCATAAACTTCTTTGCTAGAAGCCTTAAAACTTACAGCATCGACCAATTCTCCATTTAACTCCATACAACAAGAAAATGAAGTAGCTACTGTGAAGTTCGTTTTCTCAGTCGTGTTGACCACACAACCCACTTCATATTCATCTGAAATGACAGCTTGATCGAACTTCCAGAATGCTTCATTCCAATTTGAATCTTCATTCGCAACATCAGCATCTACTGAAGGAGAGATCACAACTTGATCAACGCCATGTAGAGCTATAATTGAATATTTAATAGCAGCTCTATTGGGACTATGCATATTGCAAAACCTTTCCGCGGTGACTCTAATGATTACACCAGTCACGACTTCAACTTCGAATAATCGAGTTACTAGGCCACGCTTCATATCAAGTTCACGCTTAAATTCAATCACATTCTTGGCAGTAACAAGATCTACCTCTACTCCATTAACGACAACACCAATCTTAGACCAGTTGGTCGAGTTTAAAACCTTAGCAAAAGTTTCTGGATAACCATTTTTCCACCAGCCAACTTTGGTTCTATCTGGGTAATAAATTCCACCCACATAATGTCCCGATAAAGAATCTCCAGAATATTTTTCCTCAAAATTAGCCCTTAAGCCAAACCGACCATTCCCAACCGAGAATATAGATTCACTGGCTCGATTTACAGTGTCATCTAATCCCTTTTCTGTCACCTTCCAAGGGTTAACATCATAAAGAGTTGTTGAGGAACTCACCCCGTTATTTGATTTAGTTTCTTTAATGTCATTCCATAAAGATCGCTTACAATTGAGTTCGCTCTACTAAGCTCAGAAGAATCGCCTATGCCTAAAGCAAAAAAACCTCCCGAAAGAGCTGCTTCTACACCAGATGCAGCATCTTCGAATACGATACACTCTGATGGTGAAACACCTAATATTTCTGCTCCTTTTAAGAACACTTCTGGATCAGGTTTTGATAGTGTAATGTGGTTTCCGTCCACTACTCCATCAAAAAGGTTGAAAAGATTTACATTTTTTAAAATCACGGTGGCATTCTTACTTGAAGAACCTACGCACACTCCTACACCTTCACGCTTGAGCTCTAAAATAAGATCTTTCACACCAGGTAGAATCTCCTGTTCGTCCATAGAACAAATAAGATCAAGGTAAATGGAGTTTTTCTTCTCCATAATTAGGAGTTTAGTATTAGAGTTGAGTTCTAATGAACCTAAAGAAAGTATTTTTTCAAGACTATCTATTCTACTCAGCCCCTTTAAAAGCTTATTGTCATCTAGTGTAAAGGGGATTGAGAGTTCGTCGGCCAGCATTTTCCAAGCAGTAAAATGGTGTTTCGCTGAATCTACGATAACACCATCCATATCGAAAATGCAACCGCTTATTTTCATTGAAGGATACATTCAACATGGTACTTTGCAAGACCTTCAATAGGTTTTTTAATCAGATTTCCCATCTGAATCCCTCTCTTTTCACAAGCAAGTTGAAGATCATCAGAAAAGTGATAAGCGACACTTCCAATAAAATGAACAGGGATTTGCTGGTAATTTTCAAAGCAAGCAACATGTGAATCTAAAAAGGATCCAAAACCATCTTGTAGCCAAGCCTTGACGATTTTTGCATCTCTATGCATAGAGATGAACTTCATAAAGCTGGCAAGAAACACGTTCGGGTTCGGCTCTGTATAAAGTCTTTTATTAACGTCTGTCACAGACAGTCCGAATTCACTCACGAAATCATCGTGTATATTCTGAGGTAATTTCTTGTATAAAAACGCCCTCAACAGGCGTTTACCAAACCAACTTCCGCTTCCCTCATCCCCTAAGATATAGGCAAGTGACGGCACCTCTTCATAAATCTCAAGGCCATCGAAAAAACAAGAGTTAGAACCAGTGCCAAGTATGCAAGTAATGGCGGGCTCTCCGGACCAAGTAGAATAGGCCGCCCCGTTAAGGTCATGACCTACATGAATATCTGCCTGACCGAAGACACGGCTAAGACCTACTTCAATAATAGAACACATTTCCTTAGAACTTGAGCCAGCCCCATAGAAAAACACTTTCCCTACATTGGGGGCGATTTTCATCATTTCTATATGGCCTCTAAGCTCTTGCTCAACAAGATTAGAAGAATGAAAGTAAGGGTTTAAACCTATAGTGCTAAACTGAGCCAGCTCTTGTCCTGTTTCATCAATAGCAAGCCAATCACTCTTTGTCGAACCACTATCTGCAATTAATATGATCATTTGTGTCTTATTATATCATGCTCACTAAATCCACAACTCTATTCGCGTAACCAGCTTCGTTATCGTACCAACCAAATAGTTTGACGACATTCTTGGATGCCCTTGTTAAATCAGAATCAAAAATACAACTGTGAGGATCGCCCACAATATCCGAACTAACTAAAGGATCTTCACTGTAACAGAGTATGCCTTTCATTGCTCCAAGAGAAGCTGCTCTCATAGCGTCATTAACCTGTTCAATTGTAACATCCTGTTTAAGAACAGCTGTAAGATCTGTGATAGAACCCGTCGGCGTTGGAACGCGAACCGCTACCCCGTCTAATTTACCTGCCAGTTTTGGCAACACAAGACCAACAGCAGCTGCAGCTCCAGTTGAAGTAGGAATCATATTCACCGCTGCTGCACGGGACCTTCTGAGGTCTGAATGTGGAGAGTCCTGTAATCTTTGGTCTGATGTATAAGAATGGACTGTTGTTATAAAACCTCTTTCTATCCCAAAACTATCATCCAACACTTTGACCATCGGCGCTAGGCAATTTGTAGTACAAGAAGCAGAGCTAATTATAACATCTGAATCATTAACAAGATCATCATTAACGCCCAGAACTATCGTTTTCAAGTCGCCTTTAGCGGGTGCGCTTATCACCACCTTTTTTGCGCCGGCTTTTATATGAGCCATCGATTTATCTTTAGTGACAAATACGCCCGTTGACTCAATAACCGTATCCACTCTGAGTTCTTCCCAAGGAAGATTCGCGGGGTTTTTCTCGGCTGACACCTTAATAACTCTACCATTAACTTTAAGATCTCCGTTGACTATTTCGACTTCAGCGTTAAACTTGCCATGAACACTATCAAACTTAAGAAGGTGAGCGAGTGTTTTAACATCCGTCAAATCATTAATCCCTACAACCTCCAAGTCATTTCTCTCTTGTAGTACACGAAAGGACAAACGGCCTATTCGCCCGAAACCATTAATTGTTATACGCTTTTTAGACATCTGAATTCTTCTATTTTATTTATTAAATAGACAAAATGCGAGCAATTCGCACCTCATCTTCCAATGTATGTATTTTATTCGCAACCGCCTTTTTGAATGGCGTCGAAAGTAAGCTGTCATTCACAATTCCTATCATACAATTCGATTCGCCTCTTATCAAAGCCTCAATAGCCTCAACGCCAAGTCTTGAAGCGAGAACTCTATCAGAACATGAAGGAGGCCCACCTCTTTGAAGGTGCCCCAGTACAGTAATCCTAATGTCGTACAAATCTGTTTTCTGCTGAATTATCTTCGCAAGTTCAAATGCACCTCCTGACTTATCTCCTTCAGCAACAATAACAATGCTACTCGACTTTTGACTCCTCTGACCCGCCTGCAGAACATCAATTAAATCATTTGAGTCTAAACCCGTTTCCGGAGTCATAACAGCAATCGCTCCGGTCGCAATGCCTGTCCTCAAAGCAATAAAGCCATTGTCTCTACCCATCACCTCAACAAAAAACAATCTATTGTGACTGTCTGCTGTATCTCTGATTTTATCTACCGCTTCGACGATCGTATTCGTAGCGGTATCAAATCCTATCGTATTATCTGTTCCAGCTAAATCATTGTCAATCGTCCCAGGCAAACCGATTATAGGAAAGCCATGTTCCTCATGCAATTTCATAGCACCTGCAAAAGTTCCATTACCTCCAATAACAACAAGCCCATCGATTTCGTTTTTACGAAGATTTTCTATGGCTCTCACTCTCCCCTCTTTAGTTCTAAAGGCATCACACCTCGCTGACTTAAGAATCGTGCCTCCACGTCCCAATATCTTTGCAACAGACCTAACGTGGAGTTTTTTAAAATCACCATCAACTAGGCCTTGAAAACCTTGGAAAACTCCGCAAACATCAAGCTCGTGAAAAACCGCTGTTCTCACAACGGCACGTATAGCGGCGTTCATTCCTGGAGAGTCTCCACCTGAAGTTAATACTGCAATTTTTTTCACCTTCTTAATCTTTATAAGTATTTAGCTTGCGAAATTTAGCACATTCTATACAAGAAATAGCAAAAAAACTGAACTTAGTGTAATACACACAATAAGCAATAAACATACTCGCTTGATTGGGACACAAATAACTTCATGAAATAAAATATTAAAAGTGAAGATATAACAAAATTGAATAGATTATCCTCCATAGTGTAGAAGTGACACTTTGCCTTGTATATTTCGAGTATGAATTCAAATTCACAATTAGGTGTAAGTGTTGACTGTGTTGTTTTTGGCTACAACGGAGATGCTATAAAAGTTCTCCTTATACAGCAAAAAACTCAGGATAATGGACCTCTTACAGAAAGCGAACTTCAGATGGCATTGCCTGGTGATCTCGTCCAAGCTGAAGAAACACTTAGCCAATGCGCCGCACGAGTCTTGCTTGAACTCACAAGCATTGAAGGTATTTTTCTTAAGCAGTTTCACTCTTTCGGGGATCCTGACAGAGTTCGTGGAGTAAAGGACGAGAAATGGCTTGAAACTTTTCGTGAATTTCCGAATAAGAGGATAATAACTGTTGCTTACTACGCGCTGGTTTCTCTTCACGAATATAATCCCGAAGCATCTTCTTTTGCAGGAAGTATTCAGTGGGTCGACGTCAATAAAGTTCCCGAACTCGCTTTCGACCACAATGATATTTTTAGATACGCAGTAACAACTCTTCGTGAACATATTGAGCCACACCATATCGGATTCGAGCTTCTTCCTAAGAAATTCACTCTAAGCCAACTACAGCACTTGCACGAACTCGTTCTCGATAAAAAGCTTGACAAACGAAATTTCCGTAAAAACGTCAAACGCCTGGATCACGTAGTTCCACTAGACGAAAAACAAACTGGGGTGTTACATAAACCGGCGCAACTGTTTTCATTTAACTCTGAAGCTCTAAACTAAGCGATAATCTAAATGAAGTATTTACTTTCTCTTGTTGGTTTGGTAATTTGTGGGATGAGTTTTGCGCAGGTTGTTTGGACTGAACCAGCATTCCCTACAGCAGACGATTTCGTTATTTTATACTACGACATTACAGAGGGCAATGGTGCTTTAATAGACCTTACAGAACCCTGCCCAGGATGTCCATTCGTATACGCTCACACCGGAGTCATAACCTCTCAGAGCTCATCACCCTCGAACTGGTACCACGTTCATAACCCTTGGCCCTCAACATCGCCTAACAATTTAAGTGAAGCAAATGTGGGGAACGTATTACTGCCATTAGAAGCTGGAAGCACAATACACACCTTTAATTTCGACGGATTGACTTTGGCAGAGTATTATGGAATTGAGGAAGGAGAAGAAATAGAACAACTCGCTTTCGTCTTTAGAGACGCCCTTGGCACAGTCGTCGGTAAGAATGCTGACGAAAGCGACATATTTATCGCTGTGAGTAATGGAGGATATGAAGTTGACTTTGTAAGCCCATCACTTGATTTCAACCTCATGGCGGCCGGTGAGCAGGTCGGGATTCAAGCTATAAGTTCTTCCTTCGGGGAATTAACTCTGAGTGTAAACGGACTGGAAATCGCAAATAATGAAGGACTTTCGCTTGAGCACACTTTGACGCTTGACTCTCCTGGAGATTACGAACTCACTTTAAACGGAATCTCTGCGACAGATGAGGAAAGTGAAAAAACTGTCTTTATTACTGCAATGCCTGATGTCCCAAATATTGCTTGGGCTCCCTCAGGAACACTCGACGGCATTAACTACATCGATGACAACACTGTCATCCTACAAGTTTTTGCTCCTTATAAGGAGTTTCTATTTGCTGTAGGGGATTTTAATAATTGGCAGATGACTTATGGAGCAATAATGACTCGCACGCCAGATTACCAACGCTATTGGATAGAACTCACTGGTCTCGAAGTGGGACAGCCTTATAGATTTCAATACCACATTATGCCTGACGACATTAGAGTCGCTGATGCTTATGCTGAGATTCAATTAGACAAATGGAACGACCCCTGGATTCCTGAGAGCACTTACCCTGACATGATTCCTTATCCTGCAGAGTTTACTTCGAATGACCCAGTAAGTGTTTTTGTTACGGGGGAAGATGATTACGTTTGGACTGATCTGAGTTTCGATAGGCCGCAGCAGGAAAATCTCGTGATATACGAAATTCTAGTGAGGGATTTCTCTGAGCAGAGAACATATAAAATGATTGAGGACTCATTAGACTACATTGAAAATCTGGGAGTCAGTGCTATCGAACTGATGCCTGTCATGGAATTTAATGGGAACGACAGTTGGGGATACAACACGACATTTTATTTCGCACCTGACAAAGCATACGGGACACGAGATGATTTAAAATCGCTTGTAGATGCATGCCATGAAAGGGGGATAGCTGTAATCCTTGACCTCGTATTTAACCATTCGGATCAGCCCAACCCATTCATTACAATGTACTGGGATGATTGGGAGGTGTCGCCGAATAACCCTTGGTTCAATGTCGAAGCGCCTCACTCGATGAATTGGTTCTACGATTGGAATCACAACACCAATGCCACAAAGAGTTTCGTAAAAAGAACTTTAGATCATTGGACTCAGAATTACCACATTGATGGATTTCGTTGGGATTTTACCCAAGGCTTAGTCCAAACCCAAGGCGGTGGATCCTCCTACGACGCGGGTAGAATCGAAATTATTGAGGAGTATGGCGAGCACGTTTGGTCTCAAGATGAAGGAATATATATGATACTCGAACATTGGTGTGACTACAATGAAGAGCAGTTGCTTGCGAATGAGGGGTTCATGCTTTGGGCTAATACACATCACGACTACTCTGAGGCCACGATGGGCTATTCTTCAAATCTGAATTATGCAAATTATCAGTCGCATGGATTTAACGAACCCCATGCGGTCACCTATATGGAAAGTCACGACGAAGAGAGACTGATGTACAACAATCTCAACTGGGGAAATAACTCTGGTGAGTATGAAATAGAGAATCTCGAAACAGCTTTACGTAGGGTCGAACTCACGGCTTGTTTTCATATTTTACTTCCTGGACCTAAGCTTCTATGGCAGTTTCAGGAGTTGGGCTACGACTACAGCATCAACACTTGTTCTGATGGCATTACAGTGGAGGAATCTTGCCGTATAGAGGCCAAACCCGTACGATGGGATTACTATGAGGATTCTGAGCGACACCGACTTTACGATGTATTCTCCGCCCTGAATAATTTAAAAAAAGACTACCCAGAGGTATTCACAACCTCAAGCTTTGTTTATGATACAGGCGGCATGGGGAAAAGGCTTCACCTAAGCACGACGGACATGAATGTCGTTGTCGTTGGAAACTTTCATGTTAATTCTATCAGCATGGTGTGCGACTTCCAGCACGAGGGAACATGGTATGACTATATGACTGGTGAAGAACTCGAGATCACCAACACCGCTGAATCATACGCTTTTGCGCCAGGAGAATACCACGTCTATATAGACACCCAAATTCCTACACCAGAGATATACAATCCTGCTTCTGTAGAAGTGATCGCTGCAGAGTCCGAAGGGAATTCATCACACATATTATCCTACCCTAACCCCAGTTCGGGATCGTTTACTTTGGAAATTCCAGTGGGGGGTTCTGGTGGGACAATGAGAGAGATTTCATACGTGGTTTACAACACACAAGGCAAAAGTGTGAGCTCTGGCACAAGCCCAACAAAAAATATACAAATTAACATTGACGGAATGGCGCCTGGTATTTATAGCATTAACGTAAAAGCTGAATGCCCGTCAAGAATCAACCATTACACTTCAACTATTCAAAAACAATGAAGAATATACTTGCTGTTTTTGCTTCGGTTTTTCTGTTATTTATAACAGCTCAAGCCCAAACTTTATCTGGCTTTGTTTACGACATAAATGGAACGCCACTCCCCTCCTCAACAGTAATCGTTGACGGATCAAGCGGAGTCTTCTGTGATTACAACGGTCACTATGAAATCAAAGCCCTTTCATTAGGCAAGCACTCTATTGAATTTAGTTTTATAGGCTACCTGAAAAAAACAATAGAGATAGAGATCACGAATGGCGAAAATAATTTGAACGCCAGACTGAAAGAGGATGCCGTTTTGATTAACGATGTTGTCGTAGTAGGATATGGCGTCCAGCGCAGGAAAGAGGTTACGGGTTCGATTGCGAAAATTGATGCGAAGAAGATCACCGCAGTACAGACACCTTCTTTCGAGGCAGCCCTTCAAGGTCAAGCCGCGGGAGTACAGGTGAGTCAAAGCTCTGGAGCTGCTGGAGCCGGATCTCTAATTAGAATTCGTGGTGTGGCTTCTATCTCCGGGTCTGGTGACCCACTCGTGGTGGTTGATGGAATACCTATCACTCAAGAATACTTTTTAAATAGGCGAGCTGGCTATGGAGGTGGGTTTAACAACAACCCACTAGCAAGCATCAACCCCAACGACATTGAGTCCATCGAAATCCTGAAGGACGCTGCTGCAACAGGGATCTATGGCTCCAGAGGGGCGAACGGCGTGATCTTAATCACAACGAAGAGAGGAACAAGCAAAACCTCGTTTGAATACAGTTCTCGAATTGGATTCTCTAAAGTCGCTTCACGGCCCAATATGATGAACACCGAGGAGTACCTAACGATTAGACAGGAAGCTTGGGAAAACGATGGAGGGACAGGATACGTTTGGCTTCCTCACATGAGTTCATCAACTGACAGTCCCGAATCTAGAAGGGCGGCATACCTCAGGGCTATTGAAACAAATACAGACTGGGTGGACGAGACTGTAGGAGCAGGCATAAAGAATGCACATAGCTTCGGCGCTCGCACGGGTGGCGACAAGTGGAGTATGTACACTGGATTCGCATACGATGACAACGAGAGCTATATGCTGGGCAACAGCTATACGAGGATAAGTGGGCGGGTTAATCTAGATGTCGATCTAGCTCCTTGGGCGAAATTACTTTTCTCAGGCTCTATGTCCGAGGGTAGAAACCAAAGGGTGAGTATGGCCTGGAGCGGTGGATTAGGGCGCGCAATGTCCCAAGCCCTTCCATACATGCCCGTTCGTTATGAAAACGACACTCTTGTAAACGGAGTGAATTTCGAATCGGGGGATTTCTATCAGTGGAATACCAATTGGAATATGGTTGCTGAGAGAGAGATGAAAAAATGGAGGTCAACAGAAAACAGAACGTTTACAAATGCTCAGTTAATTCTCACCCCTCTTCAAGACCTTCATGTAAAATTCACTGGCGGCTTCGACAGAATGCTCGTGGAGGAAGACATGTGGGAGCCTGAGGCTTTCAATAACTATTTAGATCAAGGAAATCTGTACAGCAACACCATTCTGAATTGGAATGTTGGAGCTACAGCTGATTATCGTTACGAAATAGACGATACACAGTCGCTTACATTTCTTGCAGGATCTGAATACCAAAGAGCTGACAACTTTTCTTGGGATTATTATTTTCCCAACTCACCCTCCCCTGTTTATTCAAACGATTCTTTGCAATCATTGCTAGACACTGCTGACAGAAGAGTGAACCTGCCTACTCAACACAGTTTCTTATCGTACTTCAGCAGAGTAAACTACGCGCTTGAGGACAGATACTTTTTTCAAGCTACGATGAGAGTAGATGGCTCATCTAGGTTTGGGCGTAACAGTAGATATGGATTCTTCCCGGCTGTTTCTGCTGGGTGGGTAATTAGCGATGAAAATTGGTTTAATTCTGAGAACATCAGCTTTTTAAAGGTGAGGTCGAGCGTGGGTAAAACAGGCGCGGCGAACATTCCTGACTACGCAAGGTTTGGAACATATAGTCCTACAAACAATGGGATAACGTACGCAGGAGACAGCATCCTCTACCCTATCCA
>Ga0308019_10000319_pt1 | contig 29957 bp, 31 predicted proteins | sample Neamet284_FD_203135 | JGI IMG/M metagenome (GOLD analysis project Ga0308019, IMG submission 203135) | Marine microbial communities from water near the shore, Antarctic Ocean - #284 | ecosystem: Environmental > Aquatic > Marine > Unclassified | place: Southern Ocean | collected 2014-10-01
AAATAAAAATTGATTATTCAGTAGTAATTAATGAAGTTGGATTTTATGAGCAAATTATTTCAGCTCTTTCAAAAAAATTTAATGTAAATTGTATACATATGCAAGAAGGGTATCATTGGGATGTCAAAGAAGTAAATCAAAATCTTACATCACAAGGGGTTTACCTCCATGATGCACAAAAATTGTTAGTATGGGGAAATATTGATAAGGAATTAGCAATGAGTAATGCACTCATACCATCTGAAAAAATTGGAATTATTGGGGCACCAAGATATGATAATTTATTTGGAGTAAAAGGGGGAAAAGATGATTATATTTTACTGGCTAGTTCAGCAGATCCACAGCCCGAAGAAGTTGAGGGGTTAAGAGTTCAAAAAATTGAAAAATACCTTTCAGACATACTAGAAATTTGTAAAGTAGTTTCAGAACTTGAAGAAAAACTGGTTGTAAAATTACATCCATCCCCAACACAATTAACTAATTTAGATGAATTAACCAATAGAATAGATCCAGAAATTAACATACTTTCATCTGGAGATATAACAGAACTTTTACCAAATGCAAAGATACTGATATGTGTTGGAATTAGCAGTACCATGATTGAGGCAATCATACTAGGTAAGCCAGTTATATTCATACCTGGAATTGATTATAATTGGAAAAACCCAACTGTAGTAGAATTAAATGGTTGTTTAACTTCAGATATCAAAAATATTAAAGATGATATTTTAAAAATTTTACATAATGAAAAAATTTATTTGGAGATTCAAAATTCATCTAATAATTATTTAAGAAAGTTAATTGATTTCCAAGGAGATTCGTCCAAAAAATTTTATGAATTTCTAAAAAAATAATCGTTTATTCAGGATAAGTCTTTAGAGTTAAATTTCCGTCAGAAGTTCTCTTAAAATTACCATTTGTATCTAATTCAAAAATATTCTTATTTGCAAATTTATCTACTATTTCATAAAATTTTGGTCGGTCTAGTTCCATATCTTCTAAGAATTCATCAAAGTATCTTAATGGGATTTTTCCCTCATGTTTTTTTACTAATTCAATTCCTTCAGATCTAGATATTTTATTATATCTAATATCAATAGATGCATGATCAGTTGCACGCCCAAAACCATACTTTATCCATTTAAAATAATCGTGCATTCCAGTATATTTTTCATCTAAATTTTCCCAATTTGTATAAGTTCCTTCTTTAGGTTTATCATCAACACTAAATCCATATTTTTTTACAAAATTTAAATTTTCATAAATGTCATATTTTAAAAAATAAAAAAGAAAAATTGAATCAAGATGCATATCGTCTAGTTCTTGTTTTGTAGGATACGTGTATGGATTCAAATGTTTTAATTCAATATTATGTTTTAATGCAACTTCTTTTACGCTGTATTTATCTAACCAAAATCCACCAAATGTTTTTAGCCATTCAAAATCTAATTTGTTACCTAAACCAGGTCCACCATATTCGTATTGTGGATTCTCACCCCAGATAACTAAAGGAATTTTAAATGAAGATGCAATTTTTATTGGAACAATGAATATTCCATGATGTTCAGGCCAAGTGACATCGCCAAATTCAGTCAATCCAATCTTTGCCAATTTTCTATAGATTTTTGGATTAGGAGTAAATTCAATATAATCAAAACCCAAGTTTTTTAAATTTTCAATATTTTTTCTCCCTAATTCAACTAAATCTCGTGGTAGAAATGTTACCAATAGTGGATTTAATCCTAGTTCATCTCTTGCATAAATTGCTTGAGCATGTGAATCTTTACCACCACTTACAGGAATTACACAGTCATAACTTCCATCAGATTTTTTATATTTACTTACAATTTTGTCTAATTGTTGTCTTCTTAAATTCCAATCAATGGAAGACTTTTTTTCCCAATTGATACATGCATCACAAATACCACCATCATTTAATTTTAACAAGGGTTTTGTATCGGGATATAAACATTTTTTACAATATTTCAATATTATACACTTTCAAAATCTATTAGATACTATAACTATTTTGCCTAAATGATTAAAAGAGGATGTGAAAAAATTACAAATTAAGAATTTTGATTATTAAGTAATTGTTTTTTGATCACTTTCAAAACTCCTTCTTCAAGAGATATTTTAGGCTCGTAATTTAACAATTTTTTTGCTTTTTCAATATTTGGAACTCGTATCAATATTTCACTTCGGTTTCGTTTTGACTCCTCAAAAGGAATGAATTTAACAGAACTTTTTGAATTTGATAGTTCAATAATTTTATTTGCTAAGTCTTTAATTGTAATTGGTTCATGGTTATTTCCAATGTTAATTAATTGACCATTAGCTTTGTCCAATGTCAATGAAAATGCATTAGATATATCAGTCACATAGCAAAATGATCTAGTTTGTAAACCATCACCATGTACAACAATATCTTTATTTGAAATAGCTTTACTAACAAATTCTGGCAGTACCCAATCAGTTGCTTGTTGATCACCATATACATTAAATAATCTAAACATTGTATACTGCAAACCAAAAGATTTTGAATACGCTTTAATGTATTCTTCTGCAGCAAATTTAGCAATTCCATATGTTGTCATTGGAATAGGTTTGTCATTTTCATCCATAGGAATTTTCAATGGTTCACCATATACTTCTGAAGAAGAAGAAAAAATAATTTTTTTAATTTTATTGATTTTACATGCTTCTAAAACATTTATTGTTCCACCCAAGTTTGTATCTAAAGTAAGAACTGGATTTGTTTCTGTATTAACTACTCCTAATGTTGCTGCTAAATGAATTACCACATCGCAATCTTTTATTGAATTAATCACATGTTTAGAATTCGTGATGTCTCCTTGAATAAACTCATTATCTAAATTATTAGGTTTTTTAAAATCAAAAATTTTAACTTCATGGTTTTTGCTCAAATATTTTACTACGTTGGATCCAATGAATCCTGAACCACCAGTGACTATAATTTTCATCAATAAATCATTTTAAATTTGAATATAAAAATTGAATGAACCTAAAAATTAGTTCTTAAATCAAGTTCATAAGTATGTTGAACCATTTTAAATCCAAGTTTTTTAAAAAGGACAATGTAATTTTTATTTTTTGGACTCACATTTACACGAAATTTAATTTTTAAATTTAATAACATTAATTTTTTAATTGATTCTAAATATATAGACTCATTTTCATATTTTTTTAACAGATGAATTCCAATTTCATTTTGATTTGAAAGATAAATTGAACCTATTTTTTCATCATTATTGTATATAACATACCATTTTGAATATGGTTTTGATTTGACAAATTTAACATGTTCTTCCCATGTAGGCATTCTTTTATGTGAAATATTTACAATAGAATTTCTTTGTGCAAGTAAATTATGTAAAAATAGATAATCCTGTTCTTTTATTTTATTTAATACAATATCTTTATTATTCATATCTCAATCAAAAATTCTGAAATTTATTTATTGATAAAATAATACGATCAATGTTATAATTACTTAAATTTGGATATCTAGAAATTAAAATAATATTTTCTATAATTTCATTAATTTTAGGTAATTTAATTTTATTCTTCATCTTTAACTTTTTTTCCAGTTTGTTTTTCATAAGTGTATTGGATTAATTTAAAATTATTTTTTTTAAAAAATTCTATAGATTCTTTATTTTTAGGATTAATGTTTGCAAGATATCTTAAATGAGGATTTTCTTTAATTAATAATTGCAAAACAACTGATCCAACTCCTTTATGTTGAACATCATTTGTTATAAAAATTCCAACTTCATTTTCAAAAGTCAACAAAATTGAACCTATTTTTTCATCATTATTGTATATAACATACCATTTTGAATATGGTTTTGATTTGACAAATTTAACATGTTCTTCCCATGTAGGCATTCTTTTATGTGAAATATTTATTTTTGAATCTCTTTCTTCAAGTAAATCATAAAGAAACCTATAATCAGATTTTGATACTAATTTTAAAATTATTTTACTATTGTTCACAATTCCCAATATCTAGTCAAAGAATAAATGTTATAAATAATTATTAGGACTATGAATGTTCTAATTATTGCTGAAATTGGGTCAAATTGGGAAGGCAGTATTAGCAAAGCAAAAAAAATAATTAAAGAATGTAAAAAAGCTGGAGCAGATGCAGTAAAATTTCAAATGTGGCGTGCAAATGATCTTTATGATTCATCACATCCAAACTGGAAACAAATTCAAAAGTCTGAAATTACATTTGAAAAAGCTAAAACACTCAAAAAATTTGCAGATCAACAAAAAATAGAGTTCTTTTGTAGTGCTTTTTATCCCGAAGCCATTAATATGTTAGAAAGGTTAAATGTTAAAAAATATAAAATTGCATCTAGGACATGCTTGCTCAAAGATCCTTTTTCACTTGAAACATTGATTTCAAAAGCTAAAACAAAAAAACCAATGATAGTTAGTATGGGAATGGGTGGTAGTAAACAAAAAATAAAAAATATTTTTAAAAATAATACCACAACATTTTGTTATTGTGTATCAAAATATCCAACAAAGTTTAATGAAATAGAATGGAAAAAAGCAATCAAATATGATGGTTTTTCAGATCATACTATTGGAATTAGTGCACCAATTTTATTTACAACCTTAAAAAAAATAAAAGGTTCAAAAAATATAATTATTGAAAAACATGTTAAATTACTAAATTCAAAGGGTCCAGATGCATCATCATCTTTAGATATTATAAAATTTAGTGAAATGATCTCTACTATCAGATTAATTAGTAAATCAAAAATTTAATTTTTAATCTTCACTAATAGATTTCACATATCCTTCATTTGGAATTATGTGAGAATTTAATTTTTTTATTTCAGGATAATTTGTTAAAAGTTTAATTATATCGCTAGTTTTAATTGGTCTTGTGTTAATTTTTAATAAAATTTCCAGTACTAAAAGATAATCTTCTTTTCTATCAATTGAATATCTAAATTTTGATTGATCGTTTTTTTGTTTAAAATAATGAATTTTAAATTTATTTAAATTATTATAAAAATAAGGTGTTACATGTTCTCTTTCAGATGTTTTTTTTGCAGATTTCCATGCAGTTTCTAATGCATTAAATGAAAAAATTTCAACTTCAGTGCCATTAGGAAATGTTCTATCTACTGAATTTGTAAGATAATCACAATCAGAATTAGAGTATTTTTGAATTGCATCATTAACTATTTCAGGATCAATTAATGGGTTATCAGCAGTTAATCTAACAATAGTAGAAAATTTAAATTTTTTAGCACAATGATAAAATCTATCTAAAACATTTTCAGAACTTCCCCGAAATATTTCAACATCATAAGATTTTAAAAAATTAACTATTACATCATCTTCTTCTAATTCAGTAGTAGCAACTACAATAGTTTTTAATGATTTACAATTTGTAATCTGTTTAATCAAAAAAGATAAGACAGTATCTTTTGGATTTATCTTGAGCAATACTTTTCCTTTTAGTCGTGTTGAAGACATTCTTGCCTGAATAATACATCCTATCATATAGAGAACAATATTTTTAGAAACAGTAATTATTAAAATGTTGAAAATTAATTTTTAGAAACAGTTTAAATTTGATAAAATTTGAGTTTTCATGAGTGTTTTGAAAATTACAATTACTGGACTTTTAGGGTTAATTGGAACATATCTGTTAGAATCATTAAAAAATCATCATGAAGTAAAAATAATAAATGTAAATCCACCCGAAATAAAAGACGTAGAATTTAATAAATATGATTTATCTAATGATAATGAGATTTCAGAATTTATCAAAAGTAATGAAATAATAAATAGAATTCCAGATACGTCTAAAGCTAAAAAAATTCTGAAAGATGAACCAAGTATTTCTTTAAATGAGGGTAGTAAAATATCTTTGAGTGTGAAATAATGTTGTACCTTCAAGAAATAGATCAAATTGTAAAACGTGTAAATGATAAAAATATTACAGTATGTGTAGTAGGAGTAGGTACAATTGGTCTTCCATTAGCAACATTTCTTGCACATAAAGGATTTTTAGTTAGAGGCTTAGATGTAAGTGAAAAAAGAGTCGAACAAATTAATTCTGGTATCGTTATTTATGAATATCAGGATCTGCTAAAAAAAGTTATAGATAATGGGAATTTGAAAGCAACAACAAATCCAGAAAAAGCTCTTCAAGATGTTGAAGCGATTTTTATATGTGTACCAACACCACTCAATACAAAAAATGAAATGGATATTTCAAATTTGTATGATGTGTCTAAAAAAATATCACCATACCTAAAAAAAGGAATGATGGTGATTTTTGAAAGTTCTGTAGCTATTGGTACTACAAAACAAGTATCAAAAAATATTGAAAAAATGACTGAATTACGATTTGGAAAAGAATTAGGATTAGCATATTGTCCAGAAAGGTATAATCCAACTCCAATGAAAAAAGATAAACAAGATCCAGACTTTAATACACAATCACGTGGAGAAAGCTTTGCAGTTGATAAAATAAGTAGAGTTGTAGGAGGAATTGATGAAAAAAGTACAAAAATTGCTAAATTATTTTATTCTGAATTTATTAGTACTGAAGTATCAGAGCTATCATCTATAGAAGCAGCTGAAGCAACAAAACTTCTTGAAAATATTTTTAGAGATGTCAATATTGCATTAGTAAATGAATTAGCAAAAATTTATCCAAAATTTGGTTTGGACATATTTGAAATAATTAATGCTGCAAAAACAAAACCATTTGCATATATGCCTCACTACCCAGGTGCAGGAGTTGGAGGTGAATGTATTCCAGTAGATACATGGTATTTAATTAGTCAGGCAGAAAAATTAGGAATTGATTCAAAGTTAATGAAAACAGCAAGAATGGTTAATGATTCAATGCCTGATCACGTGATTGAATTATTAGAAGAAGAGTTAAAAAAAGTTAATAGAAAAATAGATTCTTCAAAGGTTACTGTTTTAGGATTATGTTACAAAAAGAACATTCCAGATATTAGACTTAGTCCCACATTTCCTTTATTAGAAAAACTTGCAACAAAAGCTGTTGAAACTGTAATTTGTGATCCTGTTTATGAAGGAATAAAATCACCAATTAATTTAACTCCAATTAATGAAGCATTCAAAAATTCAGATGCAATAATATTAATGACAGATCATGATGATTTTAAAAAAATAGATTTTATGAAAATAAAAAATGAAATGAAATCACATGTTATAATAGATGGTAGGAATCTTTTCAAAGATAAAAAACTTAAAGAATTAGGATTTGCATATAGAGTAGTTGGAAAACCTTAAAAATTCAATTTTCATTAAATTTTAATTCATAAACATATAGAATTAGTTGGAATTTATCCAATCTTATAAAAAATACAAAATTAAATATTATAATTCCACTAATTCTTTCTTTCGAATTTCTAATATTTTATCAGGATCACCTCCAGACCATCCTGCGTCTAAAGACCATCCTTCTAAAGTGATTTGTAATGCTTTTCTTTCAATATCTTTTTCTAAATATCTAGCACCATGAATAGCATTAGGAGAATCCTGAAAAATTACCATTGTATTATCTAAATCATAGGGTTCAAAAAGTATTGAAGATTCATCTATATCAGATGCAACATATGTAGCACCAGGATCCCCTTTTTTCCAACCCTTAGAAAAATAAGCCATCATAATTAAAGTGCTAGGACCTACATTATGAAAATGTGGAAGTTGAAATCCACCTTGAGTCATTCCAATATAATGAAAATGTTTAAGTTTTGAGACTGGAGAATTTGCAAATTTTTTAAAATTATCAGAAAATTCTTTTGTTGACGCGTATTGTTTTAATAAATTCCATTCAATTCCCAAAGAAAGATCATCACCTTCAGTTACAACTCCATGTTCGGATGTATTGGCCCATTTTTTACTCAAGTGGTTTTTATCATAAGTTGTTATATGATCCCAAGAATTATCAAATTTAGGATATGAAGCATAAAGTTTTTCATAAAAATCTTCTTTAAAAAATCCATCTATAAAAGCAAATTTGAATGGTTTACTAGATTGAAAATTATTAGATTGTTTGAAAACATTTTCCCAATTAATTATTTCTGAAAAAGTAGACAAAACTAAAGTCCAGATTTTTGTTGTAACGCATCAGCATTCATTTTATATAATATACCAGTCATAACGGTTTTATATAATTTTTTGATAATTGGTGATAAGAATTTTGCTTTAAGACTAAGTTTAAGATTAGCACTAATAGAAACATTAGTTCCTTCATTTAACTTAGAAAAAGTTACTAATATTGTAGAGCCAGTTGCAGGTCCTAAGATAATTTCTGATTTTAATTCAGTTTTTGAAAGTTTGGAATGTTTGGTTTGTTGAATAATTTTATTTTTTATTATTGTAGAAAAAACTAATTCTTCCTGAGTAATAGTTTCATTATTATTTTTTTCAATGATTCTAATACTTTTTAATTGATTAGGTAAATATCGTGAAAGACCAGCATAATCTGTAGCCAATTCTATTAATTTTTCACTAGGTGCAGATAGATGTAAAACAAATTCTAATAACGCCAACAAAAAAATTTATGAAATGTAGTATTTGAAGTTATCAATTAAAATTGAATTTATTAATAAAATGACCTAATATGAATAGAAGTGAAATACGAATATATTATTTTTAAAAATTCTATCTCTAATTATTTACCTTCCATTTGATAAAATATACTGGTCGTAATAGATTTGGATTAACTAGAAATTCTTCCACTTGTAATAATTTAATTTGTTTTTTATTTTTTAATATTTCATAATAATCTGTTTGATATCCAGTATATTCTGCATAATATTTTTCAAATCTTGATTTAAAAATTGATTCAAAACTTAGAATTTGTTTAGGTTTACTGTCTACAATTTTGTCAATTAAATTATCTAAGCCTAATTTCAATTGTTCTAATGATAAAAATGTGACAACTGTCTTATTTTCTATATCTAAATTATCTCTCGTGATGTCGCATTGTTTAATTTTTACATTAGATTTTTTTATTTCTCCAAATTCTTTAGCTTTTTTTGTTCCATTTACCGTTAGTTCATAACCTTCTAAATCTTTAAACCCATTATCTTCTAAGTAAAAAAGTTTTGAACCTGTACCACACCCTAATTCTACAATAGGCTCATTAACACTGCATGAACTTTGAACAAATTTTAAAAACTCATGTAGTGATCTTTGTAAAAATTCTATATGAGTAGTTTGGGAATATACTCCATGATCTGAAAAGTCTATTACCTCGTTAGGATTTTTATTAATAATAATATTATTGAATATTTGAGCATTTTTCCAATAATTATCATATTCTTCAATTACGATGTTGGTATTACGTACTATTGGTTTTTTTAATTTTAATTTTATTGCGTAAAGATTCTGTTTAAACCTTAATACATCTAATTTATTCATATTCGCTTCTTAAACATGGTATATTAAAATTGTAATTTTCTCTTTTACATATTTCCATTATTTTTTCTAAATAAGATAATTTTATTACTAAATACCAAAAATAAAGCCTGACTTGTTGATGCTGTTAAATGAGTTACCGCCAAACCAATAATTCCATACATTGAACCAAGTACAATTACTCCCAAAACTATTATTGTCATTTGGATTATAGATGAAAATAAAACAACTCTACTTTTCTCCGCTGCAAAAAATTTGGACCAAAAAATTAAGACTAAATTTGAAGGAATTACACTTAAACTCATTATTCTAATTGCACTAATCGTATCCACGTATTCTGGGAAAAATATCGGTATTACTTCTGGAAGAATAAAAAATCCCAATATTCCTATGGCGCAAGTAAAAATTATGCTAATTTTCTTTAATTTCTTAGTAGAATTCTTGGAAGATTCTTCAGGTAGCATGTATTTGTATACAATATTTGAAAATATTGTTAAAACGTAAAAAACTTGTAACGCTAATGCATAATTTCCTAACATTGTAAAACCCAGAAAAAATGGGATCAATAATTTATCTATATCCCTTCTAAAATTTGCTGCAAGCATTATTGCATAATTATTCAAAATAAATTCTTTCCTTGGTTTGAGTAATGCAAAATTTATCTTTGAATTTTTGAAATCTCTTATCATAATAACTATAAATGGAGTATATGAAATAACTAGAGAAAAAATTATCCCATCTACTCCTATTAAATTATAAGAAAGTATTCCAATACTAACCAAAATAATTTTTTGCAAAATGATAAATTTAGAATAACTGCTGTAACATCTTTTTCCTAGAATCGCTGCTATTGAAAGATCATTTATGACAAATGCAAGAACAAGTAGACTTACATCTAATCTGTATAATATGAAAAATAAGATTATTGATGAAACTAAGCTAATAATTAATGATATGAAATATATCGTTGGTTCAATTCTAATTTTCTTTGCAACATAAACTGTTATCACGTTTGCAGTTCCTACGCATGCTATAGTTTGTACTAATCCTGCAATTCCTAAAAAATAACTAATTTCACCATATTTTTCAGCCTCTATAGCCGATGCAATATAAAACCAAAAAATTGCTCCCATCCCAGTTCCGATAATATCTGTAAAACCTATTGTTGCTAATCCTTTAAGTCCTAATATTTTTCCCCATAATTTTTTATCTTTATTCATGATTCTAATTTTCACTAATTATTTTTCTCGTATTACTGAAATTAATGAGTAAAGTAAAATTGCAGCAATTAATAAAATCATTCCTAGTAGTACAAAACCTATCGAGATTAAAGCTGTGATTGGAGGAAAACTACCAAACACTGAAAATTCTTGTAATGTCCATACCATAAAAAATAATCCTATTGCAGTACTAATGGAACCTGAAATACCATAAAATTTTAGTGGATGTTCTATTGATGTAAATTTTATTGTACTTACTATAACTGAGGCTCCATGAGAAACAGGATTATGTGTTGATGTATTTCCTTGATACAAAATTTTAATTGGAACTTCTGTAATTCTACATGCTTTATTACTTGCTTTGATTAGTATTTCAGTTGAAATTCCCATACCCGTTTCAGTTGGAATTATTTCTGAAAGAACTTTTTTATTATAAGCTCTGAATCCACTTTGTGAATCTGTAATTTTTTCTTTAATTGAAGTATTTGTAATTTTAGTTATTACCTTAATTCCTAATTTTCTATAATCTGGAATGTCATTTGATTCTTCACTAAGAAATCTGGATCCAATTACAATATCTGCTTCCCCTTCTTTAATTGGAGTTAATACTTTGGAAATGTCTTCTATTCTATGTTGCCCGTCTGCATCAAAAGTAACTAAAACATCAGCATCTATCTCTTTTGCCTTTAAAAAAATACTTTTTATTGCTGCACCATATCCTTGATTTTTCTCATGATTAATTACAATAACTCCTAATTTTTTAGCAATTTCTGAAGTTAAATCCGTAGAACCATCATTACAAACTATTATGTAATTAGTAATTTTTTTAATTTCTACTATTATTTTTGCAATATTTTCTTCTTCATTATATGCTGGAATTCCAATAACTATATTCAAATTTATCACCTTGAAACTAAAATATTAGTTAATTAATGCTTACTATGTCAAAGTAAATAGTGGATAAGTATAAAGAATAAGTTTGATGAAACACAGTAATAATGAATTTCAAAGAAAATTTAGTCTTAATTTATTTAATTTTACCTTTTCCTCATGTTGTAAAATACAAAATGTGGAGTGAATATCTATAATGAAAAATAGATTGAAAATTAATGAAATTGCAAGAAATTAAAAAAGAATTTTCAAATAAAAATATTGTATTAATATTAACAGTTATAGCTCTAATAGGAATAGTATTTAGATTAATTTTTTTGCCATTTAATTTACCAGTATTATATGATGGATTAGGATATTTTTGGTATGGTATTGATATGAGTATCGTATCACAATTTCCTTTGGGCCACGATATTACAAATAATTTGTGGCCATCAATATTAGCAATTATGTTTAGTAGTATGAATTCAGAAAATTTTTTAGATTATTCAAACGCACAGAGAATTTTATCGTCAATAATATCTGTGATGACCATAATTCCAGTATTTTTTCTATGTAGTAGATTTTTTGATAAAAAATTAGCTCTATTAGGAAGTTCATTATTTATTTTGGATCCAAGAGTAATTTATAATTCAGTGCTAGGGGTTACTGAACCACTTTTTATTTTAGTTGGCGTTACTACAATTTTTTTATTTTTAAGTGAGAATAAAAAAATTATTTATTTATCATTTGCAACAGCAGCAATTTTTTCATTAGTTAGGTATGAAGGAATTTTAATAATAATTCCAATGACAGCCATATTTTGGTTTAGATTTAGAAAAGAGAGAAAACTAATTATAAAATATTTAATTGCAATAGTAATTTTTATTTTAATATTAACTCCTATGGTAATAGTAAAACAACAAACTATGGGATATGATGGTTTAATTAGTCACGTAGTCGCAGGTGTTGAAGTAGCAGTAGAAAATAATGAATTAAATGAAGATGTAGATCAAAGAAAATTTTTCCCTCTACTAGGAATTACTAATTTAATTAAATATTTAGGATGGATTCTTGTTCCAAATTTAATTTTATTTCTACCTATAGGAATTATTTTATTCTTTAAAAAAAGAGATATTAAAAAAAACTCATTATTATTGATAGGGATAATTTCCCTCATACCCGCATTGTATGCTTATTCTAGAGGTATTTTAGATACCAGATATTTATTGATAATATATCCAATTTTAATAATTTTTTCACTTTATGCTATTAATTGGATAGGAGAAAAAACTCATAGAAGAAATTTAATTATTATAATTGTTTTTGTAGGAATATCTATTTCGTCAATAGTATTTTTAGATATTAAAATAGATAATGAACATGAAATAGAAGCATTTGAAATTGCATTAAAAAATACTCCTCAATTATCAGTGATAAATTTGTACGCGCCAGAGTCCACATATTACAGAAGTACAGTAATACATGAAATGAAAGAATTTCCCATATTAAGAGATGAAGTTAATAAGAAAATAATAATATTGTCTATAAATAATGTAAATACAATAGAAGATTTTTTGATAATAAATGAAGAAGAAGAATTAAAACACATTATAATTGATAATGCTGCAGAAAGACCAGAGTTTTTGAAAGAAATTTTTACAAATGAAGAAAAGTTTCCATATCTCAAAAAAATATATGACTCAAAAGCAGATGGATATAATTATCATTTAAAAATTTTTGAAATTGATTATAATCAATTTAATGAATTAAGGAATTGATTGTGTAAAATGGTATTTTAAATAATCAATCTCAAATACTTTTACATTAAAATTTTCATGATTGAAATCTTTTGAATCATAAACTTTGATCAGAAAGGGATATTGTTTGTCTTCAAAATATAGTTGATTTACAAAATTAAAAAATGATGTTCCATCTGAAGTTGCCATAATATGTGTTAAACCAACCTTTTCACCATTTTCAAGTAATTCGTTCATATTTGTTCCATATACAGAAATTCTAGAAAATTGTGTTTGTGGATAATTAAAAAATGTATCGCCATCTTTCCAATTTTCAGTAATTTTTATACCTAGAAAAATCTCAGAATTTTCAAAAATCATAGGATGGTTAAAATATTTTTGTGTATTGTATGGTTCAAATAATAATTTTCCACTAAAATTTTGTGTCAGATATTTTGTAAAATGTATTTGTTCATTTTCCAACATAGGAGTTGATTGTTCATAACGAGAAACCATTATAGATGAAGTTATAATTAAAATACAAAAAATTGATATAAAAAATAATTTGGAATTATTATGTAAAAAATTGAACTTTTGGAAATAAAATTTTAAAGTGAAAACTGAAAAAATCATTAAAAATGGAAAAAGGAATAAAATTAGTCTTTTATCAGGAATCACAGAAAATGGAACTATGGAAATAAAAATAGATACAACCAATACTATTGAAATAGGAAATAATCTAGAATAAGATAATTTATTTTTAAAAGAAAAAATAACCCCTAAAGGTGTTAAAATAATTAGATATGGAAGCATCATATAAGCAAGAGTTGAAAATAGGCTTACACCACCATTAATGAAAAATGTTTGAATAAAGTTTTGTAACCCATTAGCATTAATAAAATCAATTGCAGTATATTTTTCTCCTGGAATAATACTTCTACTGTGAGAATAATCACCAAACCAAATACGTTCACCTATCCAATTATACATAGGATTACCAAATTGCTCATATCTTTGTAGTAAAAGTGGTGAAACAATCATTATAAAAATTAGAAAATAAAATAAAAAATCTCTTATTGAAAATATTGAAAATTTAAATTTAATAAAATAAATAATTGTTAAAATTGGAAATAAGATAAATCCGTTAGGTCTTATCCACCACAAAACACCTGCTAAGATAAATGATAAAATAATGTATTTTTTTTCATTTCTAGTAATAAAGTATATAGAAAATATCATTGTAAAAATAAAAAATGATTCTGAAAACCCTAAAACTGAATTTTGAATTAATCGTGGCTCAAAAGCAAAAATAGCAACAACCAATAAAGAAAATTTAGGATCAAGATATCTATTAGATAATAAATACAGAGGGATTATTGTTAAAGAGGATATAGCTATACTCAAAATTTTGCTTGTGTTAGAATAATCTAAAAAATTATAGGAATTTAGAATATACATAAAAGGAGATTGAAACAGTGGCCAACCTGAATGTCTTTGAGGATGTTCCAAGAATTGACCTTGAGATTGAGCCATAGAATGTTGAGTATATTCCAAGGCATCAGAAAATACAGGAATTGAAAAATCAGCTAGATATATTTTAAAACCTAAAGAAATAATTCCAATTAGTACTAAAATTAGAAAAATTTTTTGTCTAGAAAATAATTTATGGGTTACATCATTCAAATCTACATAAATAAATTTTAAAGATATAATAACATATCAACGTCAAAATAATTTTACTTAAAATAATGAATCTATATAATTTTTAGTAATTTATTAAGTATATGAAATTCCTATAAAATGTGAAATATGACATAGTATTAAAAAATCAGACAAATGTATCAATAGATTTTTTATTATTTTCTAATGAAATGAAAAAAGAATTTAAAAGTAATATTTTGAGTAATAATGAAAAAATTATTTCATATGAAAAAGAAGGTTTTACTGGATTTTCAGAAATGAGTTTATTTACAAAAGGAACACTAATTGAAAAAATAGAAGTATATGGTGGAAATATTATAAACATCATTAAAAAAAATTCAAAATTTCATATTGAAATAAGTTATCCAGATTTTTAAGAAAAAAAATATTAATACTTTTAAAATAAGTATTTAAGTAACTTTTGTTTTAAAATTTAAATATAAAATAAGCATGATCCTTTAAAAAAAATTGTTTTGACTTTTTTTAAATAATTTTTAGAGAAATTACTTCAAGGTTAGTTCATCATTTATTTAAAAAATAATTTTATTAAATCATTACTTGTATATCTAATTTCAAAAAAAATGTTCAACTAATTGAATTAATATTATAAATTTTTAATCAATGAAAATACTATATGTTTACGGAATCAAGTTGATAAATAATTATCTATTTTATATTATTTCAAAATCTTTATTATAAATTGAATTTAGAGAAAAATACAAATGAAAAAAGTAACAGTAATTGGATTAGGTTTTGTAGGATTATCTCTAGTTTCTTTTTTAAGCTCTAAAGGAATTAAAGTAATTGGAATAGATTCAAATGAAAAAAAGATCACTAGGTTAAAAGAAGGGATTACAGATTTTTTTGAACCTAAATTAGATTATTATTTAAAAAAAGGAAGAAAATATCAAGAATTTCATACAAAAATTAATTCTAAAACAATCAATAGTGATTTTATATTTATTACAGTAGGAACGCCCTTAGATGATCAAAACAACATAATGCTTAATTTTGTTAAGTCTGTAACAAAATCAATATCTGAAGTTTTAAAAGATTTAACAATTAAACCCTCAATTATATTAAAAAGTACGGTCATACCAGGTACTGCAATTAATACAGTAAAACCAATCTTAGAAAAAAGTGGGAATCAAGAAGGTTTAGATTATAATCTTTTATCCAATCCAGAATTTTTACGAGAAGGTTCTGCAATTAACGATACAATTTATCCACATGTGGTTGTAATAGGAGGGGAAAATTTAGAATCTAGGAAAAAATTGTTACAATTTTACAAAAAAATGTATAGTAAAAAACAAGAATTTGTTGAGACAAATAATACAACTGCTGAAATGATAAAATATGCTAATAATGCATTTTTAGCTACAAAAATTAGTTTCATTAATTCACTTGCAAATATTTGCCAAAATGTTTCAGGAACGAATGTAGATGATGTTGCAAAAGTAATGGGAATGGATCCACGAATAAGTAAATTATTTTTAAAAGCAGGGCCAGGATACGGCGGATCTTGTTTTCCTAAAGATGTTCAAGCTTTCATAAGTTTTTCAAAAAGTATAGGATATAATCCTGAATTATTAGAGGCCGTGCAAAGTAACAACAAAAATCAAATATCATCCATAGTTAGTATTTTAGAAAAAAATTTGGGAAACCTAAATAATAAAAAAATTGGAATATTAGGATTATCGTTTAAAGAAAATACAGATGACATTAGAGAATCAGTATCAATTAAATTAATTAATAATTTACTAAAGAAAAAATCTAAGATAATAGTACATGATCCTAAAGCAATACAAAATACAAAAGTAAAATTCAAAAAGAAAATAGAATATTGTGAAGAATTTGAAAATATTTTTAATCTATCAGACTGTGCAATACTAATGACTCCATGGGAGAATTATAAGAAAATTTCTCCAAATATGATCAAAAAACTAAGTTCTAAAGTGTTTATAGATACTAGAAGGATGTTAAAAATTGAGGATAAAGAATTAAACGTGATTTCACTAGGGATTGGAATTTAATTTATAAAAAAATCAGGCTAATAACTTTTTAAGGGTTATAGAAAAATTCAATTTATGTCAAGTAATGAAAAAATAAATTTACCTAAAGAAGTTCAAATTGAGTTAGAAAAACCATTTGTTGATGAAAGAGGAGGGATTCAACCATTAGTAGATCTACCTATGAAAAGTTGTGTACTTATTTCATCTAAAAAAAATACCATTAGAGCAAATCATTACCATAAAACAGATTGGCATTTTTGTTATGTAATGGAAGGTAGTATAGATTATTATCATAGAAAAGTAGGCGATACTAACTCCCCCCAATTAGAAAAAATCAAGAAGGGAAAATTATTCTTTACACCACCAATGGTAGAACACGCAATGGTCTTCCATGAAGATACAGTATTTTTAACATTAGGAGGAAATTCCCGCATACAATCAGAATATGAATTAGATTTAGTAAGAGTAGAGTTAATTTCTCCCGACACTGTATTCAAATGACAGAATATTACAAACAACGAGATAATTGTCGTTTATGTGAAAGTAAAAATTTAAAATTATGTTTTAAGCTTGAACCCACACCACCAGCTAATGCTTTCATATATAAGGAAAAAATTTTAGAAAAACAAACTAGATTCCCATTAGACATATTTTTTTGTGAAGATTGTTTTCATATGCAGTTATTAGATATTGTAGATCCAACTATTTTATTTGAAAACTATGTTTATGTATCTGGCACTTCACCAATTTTTGTAAAACATTTTGAAGAATATACAGATTATATTTTAGAAAAATTTCCACAAAAAGAAAATTCGTTAATATTAGATATAGGTTCAAACGATGGAACATTGTTACGTTTCTTTAAAAAAAATAATCTAAAAATACTAGGAATAGACCCTGCTAAAGAAATTTGTAAAAAAGCTAATTTGGACGGTATTGAAACATTAAATAGTTTTTTCAATTATGAATTTTCAAAATATATTAAACAAAATTATGGGGAAGTAGGAATAATTACTGCTAATAATGTTTTTGCACATGTAGATGAACTAAAAGATTTCATTCAAGGGGCAAAAAATCTATTATCTGAAGATGGTATTTTTGTATTTGAAGTATCATATGTTGTAGACGTTATCCAAAAATTACTTTTTGATATAATTTATCATGAACATCTATCATATCATTCTGTAATTTCACTGGTTTCATTTTTTAAAAAAAATGACATGGAATTGATAGAAGCAATTCATGTAGATACACATGGAGGCTCATTAAGAGGAATTGCAAAATTAAAAAAAGGAAAACACAAAGTTGGAAAATCTGTGGAAAAATGTGTTAAATTAGAAATGGAATTAGGATTAAATAAATTAGAAACTTACAAAGAATTTTTTAAACGTCTCAATATACGAAAAAATGAATTACAAAAATTATTTAAAAAATTAAAGGCAGATAATAAAACCATATGTGGATTTGGAGCTCCAGCAAAAGCTACTACATTCATGTATCAATTTGGAATTGATGAAAATATTATTGATTTTATTATTGATGATAGTCCATTAAAACAAGGTTTATTCTCTCCAGGTATGCATATTCCTATCTATTCTTCCAAAAAACTATATTCAGAAAAACCAGATTATGTAGTTATATTGGCCTGGAATTTTACTGAATCAATAATGAATAAACATGTGAAATATACAGAGATGGGGGGACATTTTATTGTTCCACTTCCAAAATTGCAGGTATATTAAATGAAAAAATTCTTTCTAGACTCAGACATAGATGAAATTGTTGAAAGGTTAGATACAAAAGGAGAATTGGAAGGGAAAACAATTTTGATGTCGGGTGCAAGAGGCTTTTTGGGCAGATATTTTATAGAAATTTTCAAAAAAATGAATCAAAACTATTTTAAAAAACCAGTAAAAATAATCGCTCTTGATAATTTAATCACAGCAGGAGTTATTGGTTCAAAAATTGATGAAGATCCAAATATAGAATTTATGAATTATGACATTACAAAACCTCTTGAAATTAATCAAAGTATAGATTATGTAATACATGCAGCTGGAATAGCTAGTCCTCATTATTATAGAATTTATCCTTTAGAAACATTAGATGTTGCAATAAATGGAACAAGAAACATGCTCAACATAGCAAAAGAAAAAAAATCAAAGTTTCTTTTCTTTTCTTCTAGTGAAATTTATGGTGATCCAGATTTAAAAAATATTCCAACTTCTGAAAAATATAAAGGAAGTGTGTCTACACAGGGTCCAAGATCTTGTTATGATGAAGGTAAACGTGTTGGAGAAACATTATGTTATATTTTTCAAAATAACTATGATGTGCATACCAACATAGTAAGACCGTTTAATTTCTATGGGCCTGGAATGCAGGAAAAAGATTATAGAGTTTTACCAAATTTTGCAAGTAGGATTAAAGCTAAACTACCTTTGAAAGTTTATGGAAAAGGAAGTCAAACTAGAACATTTTGTTATATTACAGATGCAATAGTTGGACTTTTCAAAGTAATTATTGATGGTAAAAATGGAGAGATATACAATATCGGTAATCCTAATCCAGAAATTACTATGATAGATTTAGTAAAAAGAATCAAAAATGTAAAAAACAGTGAAATCACTTTTGAGATTATAGACTATCCAGAATCCTACCCTTCAGATGAACCAAATAGAAGATGTCCAAATATTCAAAAAGCAATTGATCACATAAATTATGAACCAACTGTAAATTTGAATGAAGGTTTAAGAAGATTTTTGAAGTGGACAGATGAAAATTTTGAAGGATTACAATGAACGGAAAAGAAATCAAAGTAAGTGTTATTGTTCCAGTCTATAATGAAGATAAAACACTGGTTGCCATACTGGAGAAAATTAACCAACAAAATATTGTTGGAATTAAAATAGAAATAATCATAATTAATGACGGTTCAACGGATAATTCATTAAAAATTCTTGAAGAACATTCTAGCTTATTTCATAAATTAATTAATTTAGAGAAAAATAGGGGTAAAGGTGCTGCAGTAAGAGAGGGATTAAAATACGCTACAGGGGAGTACATTTTATTCCAAGATGCAGATATGGAATATGATCCTTCTGAATATCCGAAACTTTTGGAGCCAATAATTAAACAAAATGCAGATATTGTGATAGGCAGTAGATTGATGACATCATCATTAACAAGAAGTGGAGGCTATTCAAAGAACAGAATAGGAAATAATTTTATCACATGGTTATTTAATTTATTAAATCATACTACCTTTACGGATATTTACAGTGGATATCTTATTTTTAGGAGATCAAATATTACTCCTAATAAATTAAGAACAGACGGATGGGAACAACAAGCAGAAATATTATCAAAAATAGTAAAAAACTCTACTAAGATATACGATGTACCAATTGCATACTATGGACGAAGTTATGAAGAAGGTAAAAAAATAAAACCAAAAGATGTTTTTAACATAATTTTTACCATCATAGGAGAAAAGATTTCACCATCTAAGAATTAGAATTAATTTTAAGTTATGGCTAAAGTAAATAGTAAAAAAGATAATGTAGTAGATATTGGAATAAGGGAATTCATATCTAAATACAATCACAAAGTATAGTGATCTAAAAAAATAATTTCTATTTATTTTTTAGTCTAATCTAAATTTTGATGGAATATGTTATAGTCAATTCTAAAAACTTTAACTTTTAACTTTTGATAACCCTCTTCTACTGAATCAGAGATTTTGATCAGGTAGGGATAGTTTTCATCATGTAAATAAACATCATCTAAGAATAGGAGCATATCAGATCCATCCTCACTAATTCCAATATACTTCAAGCCAGAGTTTTCTCCATTAGAAATTAACTCTTCTAACGTTTGTCCACTTTCCCGTATCATCACTAAGCTACCTGGTGCATAAGTATCTGGGAAGGGATCCTTACCTCTAGGAGATTTATAATTTTCAAAAAGTTCAGATGTTTCAGTATATGTTATAGTTTTAACATACTCGGTTACATATCCTGCATCAAGCATTCGTCCATCTAAATTATTTACTAAGAACTTTGCATATTCTATTTTTTCATTTTCTTTTTCCGAGTCAATTGAACCATAACCATATTTGCTTACTCCAGCGGTAAATAATGCTGAGAGAATTACTACTAATGACAGGATAATTAATAATGAAATTGTTTTTTGTTTTTTCGAAAATGAGAATGTACTAAAACCATATTCGATTAATCGTTGTATTGGGAGTACTGCAAATATTATTAAAAAGGGTAATAAAACAAATAAAAATCTCTGATCAGTTATCATAGAGAAAGGAATAAGCAGTGTAGCTAGTATAGTTAGTGTAAATATCCAATTCGCTCGGATGTAATCTTTATTCTGATCAAACGCCCTCAATGAGAACAAGATACCAAATGGAACTAAGATGAATAAATAAGGATAGGATATGCTGGCTAATCCATTACTGAGATTAGAAACTCCTTTAATGACAAATTTATCTATAAATGAAAAAATACCATGTTCTTCAACATAACTAAAAAATGATGCATCAGTTGGACTTGTTTGTATACTAGCATAATTTTCTGTGAATAAAGTTTGACCATACCAAACATAGAATGGATCACCGTATTGCATATCTCTTTGTAAAAACATAGGGGAAACTATTATGAGAAATATAGCAATGTAAATTACATAATTTCTAATGAAATTTCTAGATTTTCTAAAATTAAGCAAGTAGATTATTGAAATTATTATAAATAAATAGAATCCTTCAATCCTAATCCACCAAAAAATACCAGAGAGAATGAATGAAAGAAAAATATATTTTGGTTTTTTGTCAAGTACAAAAAGAAATGTTAAAACTATAATTAAAATAAATAATGGTTCTGAAACACCTCTTCCAGATATATAATTAAGATGTGGTTCAAAAGCAAATAAAATTACTGCAACCAGAGAGTATTTTTGATCAAAGAATTTTCTTGCGAGAAGATACATTGGCAATATAGTAAAGGTCATAATAGACAAGGTCAGTCCACGTACAAAATTAGAATAATCAAGGAAATTATCCGAATTAAGTAACGATAAAAATGGTGAAATAAAAAGTGGCCATCCAGGATTTGTCTTCTGAGGTATAAAATAGTCCCCTTGAGTATATTGTAAAGCCTCTAATGTGTAAAACATATTATCTCCACGAAAAGGTAACGAAAAATCAACCGTATGTAATTTGAATAAAAGAGAAATAGTTCCAATTATAATTAAAAAAAGTACAATAGTTCTTTTAGTAAACAATTCTAAGATTTCCAAAAAATAAATTCTTTGATAATTTGTAAACTTAACCTAGCCCCGGTAGGTAAAGGTTGCATTTTTGCTGTACCACCGATTCTTTTTGGCTCTATACCATCAATTTCAGATATCTTGAGATTGAATTTGCAGGATTTTATACTCATTTGTTGCTCAAGAGTTAAGAATTCTCCATCTAAATTCAAATTTTTAAAAATCTCTTTTTTTACAATTTTAAAACCAAATAGAGCATCAGATAACTTACCTCCAAAAAATATGTTCACAAGAAATGTAAACATTCTATTACCAAATGCAGTGATCATAGTGTCATCATCACTTCCGCCATTTTTACCAAATCGTGAAATTTGTACTATGTCATAATCACCCTCATTCATTTTTTTTATTAATTTTGGAATATAATCAGAGATTGCGTTTCCGTCTGGACTAAAAAATAGTATGTTATCTGAAGAAGCTATTCCAACTCCATGTCTATATGCATCGCCTAAACCCTTACCTTTTTGTTGAATCACCTTAAAACCCAGTTCTGTTGCAGATTCAATTGTTCCATCAGTTGAATTACCATCAATAACCAACCATTCTTCTGCCCAATTTTTATCAATTTTGGGGAGGATTTGTTTTACTCCAATTATTTCATTTTTTGTTGGTATGATTACTGTTGTTGACATGCTGTTGTTTTAATTTTTATAATACCATCTCTTAAATGGTGCACTGAATTTAATTTGATTTTTTTCTGCCCATTTGTATGTCAAAGATAACCCCTTATCAAATGAGATTTTTGGTTTCCATTTTAAAAGTTTTAGAGCCTTGTCGTTGTTACAAATTAATCTGTTTACATCATATGGACGTTCTCTACTTTCATCATATTTAATCTTAATTTTTCTTTTTGATAATTTAATAATTTTTAAGGCAAGATCTTTAATCATAATTTCATTACCAGAACCAATGTTAATTATTTCTCCAATGGCTTTTTTTTCTTGTAAAGCTTTTATCATTCCATTTGCAGTATCTTCAACAAAAGTAAAATCACGAGAACTAGAAACATTTCCCAACGATAACTCACTAGTACCTTTAAGAATCTGATTTGTGATTTCAGGTATAATGTATGGTTCTGTAAATCGTGGTCCATATGAGTTAAATGGCCTAATCACAACAACGGGAAAACCATTCTCTTTATGTAAAGTAAATGCAGCTCTATCTCCTGCCAATTTACTAACAGCATATGTTGAGTGAGGGGTTGTTGGATGATTTTCATCCATAGGAGTAGATTGAGCAGAACCATATACTTCACTAGTAGATATATGTACAAATGTCTCAACAGTTTTACTTTTTATTGCATTCCATAACATGTTAACACTACCATTTGTATTAACATCAAAAAAATCAACAGGATAGAAATATGAATCTGGAATAAAAGGATATGCAGCTAAATGAACAACACCTTCCTGGTTTTTCAGAGCTCTTTTAACAATTGTTTGATCTCTTATGTCTCCTTTAATTATTTTTAAGCGCTTTGATTTAGGAAGGTAATTTTTCTTACCTGATGAAAAATTATCTAAAACTGTAACATTTGAACCCATTTTAATTAATTGAGACGTAACTTCAGAACCAATGAACCCTGCGCCACCAGTAACTAAAATTCTACGTTCTTTAAAATTCAATTTTCTAAGATTAAGTTTTAATTCTATGTTATATATTGTACTCTTATCATCACCATATCTCCATAAAATTTATGAGAACAATATATTATCAAGTATAAAAAAAAATAATAATGGAATTAGCAAATAAAAGAATTTTAGTTACAGGTGGTAATGGGTTTCTTGGAAAGCATTTAGTAAGAAAATTAGAGCTTAAGAACCCAAAAGAAATTATCATTACAAATTCAAAAAATGATGATCTTAGATTAGTTTCAAATTGTCAAAAATTAGTTAAAGGTATAGATGTGGTATTTCATTTAGCTGCAAATGTTGGCGGAATTGGTTTAAATCGTGAAAGACCAGCTGATTTATTTTTTGATAATATAATGATGGGAACTCAATTGATGCATGAAGCACAAAATGCTGGTGTTGAAAAATTTATAGGATTAGGTACGATATGCAGTTATCCAAAATTTACAGCCGTACCATTTAATGAAGATTCAATTTGGGATGGATATCCAGAGGAAACTAATGCTCCATATGGTTTAGCAAAAAAAATGTTATTAGTTCAATCACAAGCATATAGACAACAGCATAATTTTAATTCAATAATTGTTATACCAACTAATCTTTATGGTCCATCTGATAATTATTCTACAATAAGTTCTCATGTAATTCCCGCACTAATTTTAAAAATTCATAAAGCTAAACAATCAAAAAATAATTCAGTTGTGGTATGGGGTGATGGTACTCCTACTCGGGATTTCTTATTTGTTGATGATGCTGCAGAAGGTTTAGTGTTAGCATCAGAGAGATACAATGAAGATGGGCCACTTAATCTAGGTTCTTCTGAAGAAATATCAATTAAACAAGTCATATCAGATCTTTCTGAGATAATGGGGTTTGATGGAAAGATAATTTGGGATAAAACTAAGCCTAATGGTCAGCCTAGGAGATGTGTTAGTTTTAAAAAAGCTCACAAAAAAATTGGTTTTAAACCAAAATATACATTCAAAGAAGGGCTCAAAATTATGGTTAAAGATTTTATGAAAAATTTAGATAAATACACCGACCTATGAAGAAGGTAAAAAAATAAAACCAAAAGATGTTTTTAACATAATTTTTACCATCATAGGAGAAAAGATTTCACCATCTAAGAATTAGAATTAATTTTAAGTTATGGCTAAAGTAAATAGTAAAAAAAGAGTGGAATAGTATTTTTAAGAGAATTAACCTAGAGAATTCATGATAAATAAGATTGTCATCCCTGCGGGAGGATTAGGTACTAGATTATTACCAATTACAAAAGTGATGCCAAAAGAGATGATGCCATTATTTGTACATGGTAAAAATGGAGAGATAATTGTAAAACCATTAATTCAGATAATATATGAAAAATTTTTCAAATTTGGATTGCGTGAATATTGTGTAATTGTAGGAAAGCAAAAAAGAACTATCAAGGATCATTTTACACCAAATCAGGAATTTTTAAGAAATTTTCATAAAAATACAAGGTTTAGAACGGATTTAGAGAAATTTCATTCTATGTTAAATAAATCAAAAATATTTTGGGTTAATCAACCAAATCCAATGGGGTTTGGTGACGCAGTGAAACATGCAGGTTCATTTGTGGGAAATGATGATTTCTTAGTCACAGCTGGAGATACACTCTTGCCAACAGGAGATAAAATTATTAGAAAATTGCTAAATTCAAAACTCCAAGGAGAAAATGATGCAATAATATTACTAAAGAAAGTATCAAATCCAAAAAGATTTGGTGTTGCAGTAATTACTGAAGAAAAAAATAAAATAAAAGTAATCAATGTTGAGGAAAAACCTGAGAAACCTAAATCAAATTTATCAATAGTTGCATTATACAGATTTAGACCATCAATTATCAAAGCATTAAAGGAAATAAAACCTGAGAAAACAGAATTACAGCTAACTAGCGGTATTCAAAAATTAATTGATTGGGGAGGAAATGTTTCAGCTATAATTCTTGATGAAAAAGATCAGGTGATAGATATAGGTACTGCTGATTCATATCTTGAGACAATTATTAGATATAAGGCGATTTAAATTAATTATTAGTGATTGAGGAATTAATAGAAAATCCTCCCATAATTTTCATAAAAATAAATCCAACTATGACACCATACCATCTAGTGAAAATTCGGATAAAGATAACTAATGTTAATGCTAAAGATAATTCAATTCCCTGATAAGAGAAGAATCCTGCTAAGCTTCCTTCAACAACACCAATTCCCATAGGTAAAAATGATGCTACACCTATGATTATTGAAGTAGTATAACTTGCAGCAAGTTGTAAGAATTCAAAATTTTTAATATCAAAGGAGAGAAAAACAACATACACTACCAAAGATTCTATTAACCAAAAACTAATTGAAAGTAAAGAGGAAATAACAAAAACTTTTCCTCTTGTTGATTTTTTTAATATAATATATGAATCAAATAATGATGGAGTATATTTTTTGAGAAACTTATTTTTTGAAATCAAATTAATAAAAATTTTAAATAATTTTTCAGAAGATAGTAAAATTACTGAAAATGAAAGTAGACCCCCTGTGAAAAAAACTACGTATATACTAAAATCAAAATAAAATAATCCTAAAAGAGAAATAAATAAAATTCCAAGAAGATTATAAAATTGTTCAGCTAAAATTATAGCTATAGTTTTTTTTCTAGGTGTACCATATTTAGTATGAAGTAATTGTGCTTTGATTAATTCACCAACTTTACCAGGAGTTGCAGACATTGCAAACCCAGTCATATAAATTTTGAAATTTTCTTTTTTAGGGATTATAATTTGTGAATTTTTCAGTAAAATGTGCCATCTAAAAAAAAGTACGAACCAACTTAATGGAGCTAATAATAAAATATATGGTAAAAATTGGATATCCATCTCCAGAATTTGACTGGATATTACATTTAGATCAGAAATAATTAAAAAAGCAATATACAGAACTATGCCTATAACTATTAAGAGATAGAACCTATTATCAAATTTCATGATATTCTAATCACATAAAAGATAGGAAAATAAGTTTATCATTATTTTTTCATAATATAAAAAGTAATGATGTCATTAAAGACATTAAAACTTAGGATTATGCAATTAGTTGTATTACTACGTTTTTTTCAAAATTATACGAATTTCATAACCATCATTATTTTTTGTAATTTTTAATGGCCAATATGGCCAAATTTTTTTATTAATAAAAGAAAATTTATTCTTTTCAAGTCTTGAATGGATTCTTTGTTTATTGAGATCTTTAATTGAACTCATTGAATCAAGTTCTTCAATTTTATAATTCATTTTTGAAAAAAGTTTTTTTAGAGAATTTTTACTAAAATGCCATAAATGATCGGGATTATCAATAGAGTCCTTAAGAGAATCAGGATTGTCACAGTCAGGAACAGCAATAATGATTAGACCTTTATTTTTTAGAAACTTATCACAGTATTCTATTAAATTTTTTGGGTTGGATATATGTTCAACAACATGATATAACCAAATTATATCAAATTTATTTTGAAAGTTTTGATCCTCAACAAATCCATTAATACAATTTCCATCAATTAATTTTTTATTAATTAATAGTGTATTTCTTTTATCAGGTTCAATTCCAGTTATATCATAACCATGTTTATCAAACATGATCATATGAACACCTGTTCCAACTCCAATTTCTAAAATCTTTTGATTTTTTAATATATATTTTTTAGAGTATTCAAACATAGAACTCCAATTAAGAGCAAAATGTTTCCCTTGTTCATCTGTAAAATTTGAATCATGCATTTTTTGTAAATCATAATTTGCATCATCCCAAAAATCCCCTTCTTGATATCTATTCCTTAATTGATTATTAGAAATTGGCTCTTGTTGAATGAAAGTTAATGAACAGGATTTACAATATAGTACAGGTAGTTTGTTAGAATTTAATCCATATTTGTTAATTTTCTCTTCCCCACAGGCCATACACATTAATTTATTCATCACCAAAATTCAACAAACCTAGATTATAGATTAATCGTTCTGTACTTATATGATAAATTAACTTGTAAAAATTTTACTAATTGAAACTGTTCCATCATATTCTGTAACTAAAAGGGAGCCAGTATAACAATTAACTACAAAATCACCCGAGGAAAAAATTTCTACAATTTGTCCAACTTTATTCTGATCATAAGTAATTTTATTGTCAAAAGGTTGTGCTTTCCAAATTTTAATTTTTTTATTATCTAAATAACTAAATGCGCCAGGATAAGGCTTCGTAATGGCTCTAATGAAATCATATAGTTTCTCAGAAGTCTGATTCCAATTAATCAAACCATCATCAGGTGTTCTTTTTGGATAGAAAGTAGGTTCACCTGTTTGTGGAATTCTCTTAAATTCATTTTTTATAAGTTTTGGTATTAATTCCAGTAATTTTTGTTTTTGAACAATAGATATTTTGTAATAAAGAGTTCTACAAGTATCCCATTTATTAATATCAAATGTTTGATAATCTAGAATATCACCATCATCAATTCCAGGTGTCATTAGAAATAATTGTAAAATATATTTATTTTTTCCTTCAATTAATGACCAATTAACTGGAGAACGGCCTCTTCCTTTTGGAAGCATTTCAGAACTTCCATGAACACCTACTCCACCAATTTTTAATGTTGAAAGAACATCATCAGGGATTAATCTTTGCCAACCGCCTAAAATCAATAAATCAAAAGAATGATGTTGAAAAAAATCTAAATCTTCTTTTTCCTTTAATGAATAAGATTTAGGATAATAAATTGGAATATTATATTTTTTGGATAATTTGTCAAAAGAACAATATCCAGATACATTCCATTTTTTTGCTTGTTCATCATTAAGTGATACGATATATGATATAGTAATATTTTGTTCAAGTAAAAATTCTAAAGTTTCAAATCCAGCTTCCGTACAACCACATATTACAATTTTTGAGTTCATTTACAAAATTAATAAATTCCTTTGTATTAAAAATTTAGATAAATAATCGATGAATATGAAATGCTTCTGCATAATCCAAACCTATTTCATTACCACGAATTCTGGATAATGCTGTAATACTATCTTTTCCTCTTTGACCTTCACGCATTTGAGTTTGATAGATGTTCAATGTATCTATTTTATTTTTTATAGTTTCTTCATTTAGATTAAGATAAAAATTTGGGAAAAATCGTCCAAATTCAGATGAAGCAGACCAAAAATAATATTCAGGAGACTCATAAGAAATTACAATAGCTGGCATATGAGATATTTTTTGTGGATGAGGTCTAAGGGCAGAAATAGCTACTTGATATGTTTTAACATGATCTTGATGGGTTGAAAAGACAGTTGGAATAGCAACGATAGTAGGTTTTAACTTAGATATAGATAACTTACTTTTTGATTCAATTATTTCAATAAGATCTTGTTGTGACATTGTATCAATATGCTTTATTTCATCTTCAAAAAATGCAACATCATAATCATCAATTTTCATTTTTTTGGATACTTGTTCAAGCTCTTTTTCCCACTGTTCTTTAGTAATTTTAGTGCCTTCTATTTTTTTATATCCACCCATGGATAAAACTAAAACGTAAACTTTTCCTCCATTCTCCTTAATTTTTTTTATTAATCCATAACATCCCAATACCTCATCATCAGCATGTGGAGCAATAACCAATAATGTTTCTTTATTAAAATCCATATGAGTATTAAAAATTAGAAGTATTTAACAGAATGGAAAATAATCAAATAATCATAAGAAAATTAAAAAATAAAGAATATTAGTAAAAGAAATTTTTAATGAATAAAATGGTAATCAAAGTTTTAGCAATAGGTGATTTATCAAATAATATTGTAATGTTTAAAAAATTTGCTAAATCAAATATTCATTTAATTAATTTTCCATGGGACGGACCAAGTAAAGTAATTGATATCAAAAAAGATGTGGAGTTCTTTAAAAGTACAAAAGTTAAAAAGAATTTAGA
>Ga0308019_10000321_pt1 | contig 29927 bp, 18 predicted proteins | sample Neamet284_FD_203135 | JGI IMG/M metagenome (GOLD analysis project Ga0308019, IMG submission 203135) | Marine microbial communities from water near the shore, Antarctic Ocean - #284 | ecosystem: Environmental > Aquatic > Marine > Unclassified | place: Southern Ocean | collected 2014-10-01
CAATAGCTTTGAATTAGCACATGAAAAAGATTCGGATTCTAAGGATAGTTATTCTTATTATTTAAAGGGTGAATGCAAAAGAATGTTAGATGAAAATGAGCAGGCCATAGTTGAATATGATTTATCTATAAAACAAAACAACGAAGAACATACGCTGCATTGTAATAAAATGAAAGGCTATTGCTATTTAGAGTTAAAAGATTTTTCAAATGCTGTAGATTCATGTAATAAGGGCTTAAAAGACAAGTGGTCTTATCAGAACCTAGGAAAAGCACACTTTGGTTTGTCAAATTATGAAGCCGCTATAGTAAATTTTAATAAAGTTATTGAAATCGATGACAACTACAAATTCGGCTATCAGGAAAAAGGTAAGACATTATTTTTATTAAAAAAATATCAAGAGGCAGAAGATTGCTTTAGTATGGTTATTGAGATAGATCCAAATTATAAATGGGCTTATCATGAAAAAGGTAAAGTTTTTCTTAAACTTAATGACCAATCATCAGCTCTTAAAACCTTTGAAAAAGTCATTGAAATTGATCCTAAATATAAAATGGTTTTTTATGATCTTGCGTTTTCATATCAATTTATGGGAATGTATGAGAAAGCAATAGATTATTATAAAAAACTAATTAGTGATGGGACATCTGCTATATCCTGGAAAGAAAACCAGAACTTATTACTTCATTATAATATTATTGCTGCGGAAAACAAGACACCACCGTATTTAAAAAGTGAAAGGGAATTACTTAAAGATACTTCAGATAAATTTTTACTGGAAGCTCTATTAGAAAGAGGTAAACGTGAACATACTACCGATGAAGGTGCTTTTTATCCAGAAATAAGTTTAATAGATTTAAATAAGGTTATTGAAATAGATCCCAAATCATACAAGGCTTATTTTTTTAGAGCCAAGTTTTATTTAAATTCTGATTATAGTAAATTTTATTCTATTGAAAAGGGAACTGAGGATTTAAAGAGTTGTTTAGAAATAAAAAGATATACTCCCGCATTAATAAGATACGCTGGTTTAATTTCAGATTTTGACAAGAAATTGATGCTCATAACTGAGGCAATAGAACTTAACCCAGAAGATGCTTTTGCTTGGCAGGAGTGTGGTGATATCCTCTACAACAATGAAGATTATGAAGGCGCACTGGAAAAGTTTATGAAATCTAATGAATTAGAATCTGATGGATGGATCCTTCAAAAAATTGCAAAAACCTATGCAGCTTTAAAATTAAACGATGAAGCCATTGATTTTTACAACAAGGCAATTGAATTAGTTGACTGGTATGAAAACTGGATGTGTGAACTTTCTGAAGTTTATGTAGAAACAAAACAAATAGATAAGGCAGAGTCCTCAATTTTAAAAGCTTTAAATCACTATTCACAAGAAAAATACTATAGACAGCTCTATAAAATACTATGTTTAAAATACCCATCAGATGATTATAAGTCCGTGTTAAGCGACATCTCTGATTTTCTTGATTCCTGTTATTTTGGATGGGACAACGACAGTGAAAAGCCATCGGATTTAGAGTATTTAAAAACCTATGAGGAAAAATTAATATTTGAAAACAAATCAATTTTCTCTTTTTTTAAATTTTTAAAAGGGGAAACTATAAATCATTTTATTGAAAATGGTGGATATGTTGCAAAATTACATTTGCTAAAAAACCAAGTATTGAATATTTCGCTTGATCATATAAAAAAAATTATTTTCAATAGCAATTATACAGTATTAGAAACTGCAATATCACTTCAACTTGTTTCATCTGAAATGTTAGACGAAATCATAGATGCAAACGACAACTCCTACTTATATTCGTTCAAACTTCTTGGTGTTTGCTCAAATCCTAACGTAACAGAAAAACAGATTGAAAAACTTAAATCAAATAAATATAATTGGGTAAAACAAAAGGCATACAGCGTTACAAAAGAATTTAATGGAATTGACAAATCAGATCGATACGTGCTCTTGGGACTTCTTAACAATCCTAATTTAAATTCAACTGATAACGATTATCAAAAGTTATTAGAATCTACATCTCCTTATAATTTTACATACAAACTTAATGGAGGAATGGTAGGAATTGAGGAGTATAGTGTTGGTTATATCCCAGAAGAAGATGTTTATGAAGGTTTTCTTGAAGTTGCACCACAAGATGAAAACTGGTCAGATTACGTAGCAAATGATTGGTATAATTATGGAGACTCTGAATATGGAGTTACTGATTATGTAGGTGAAATTGATGTTTGGTCAGATGATGAATCTAGCATTGCAATACCTTCATTTGTATCTCAGGTTCAAAGTTGGCCAAAAAATGAAGGTGAAATTTCTGCATCAGTTGGAGAATTTGTACAAAGAGTAACTTCTGCAGAAAAAGGAGAGTGGGAATATCATAAGTTTGAAATGGAAAATGAATTCAGACCAGAGAATCTACATCCAAAATACACCGATTCTGAAAGGGCGATAGAGGGATATGAATATGATGATAGTGATGATTCGATTGATATTGAAGGAGAATTATCTGAAAGTAGAGGATCAAGTAAAGATATTGAGCTAATGTTAGGAACCGAAAGCGGTCTAGTAGACATCTATTTTGAATATATTAAAAATGAGATGGAGGACCAAGATTTGAACCCTGAAGATAAAGCAGATGTCAAGTCATATTTTCAAAAACTCATGAAAAAATAAGGGGTTAAAAAAGTGGATGAAAATATCATTTAATATTTTACGATGATTAAAGATCTATAGTTAATGCTTTATTTATCTAATTCTATTAATTTATAATTTTAGAATCATTTTATGGGTCTTTCTAAATCAACATTCATCCGTGGGCTTCAGTGTGAAAAGTCACTCTATCTTTATAAGCAGATTTATGCAATTATGTATAATAATGAAGATTCTTTTATAGAGGATTATGGTCAATCTGATGGAAATTTAACAGAAAGTAGAGGGAAAGACACAAACATTTCATTTAGTATCATGACGGAGTCTGGATTCACTAACCTAAATCTGGAAGACATTAATGTGGAAATTCTTGAGGAAATTGAAACTTCAGGAAAAGATATTAATGAAATAAAAAGAAGTATTTTCAATAAATATCTTAATGCTAGTGATCTCCAATAAATATTACCGTCTAAATCTATAGAATATATTTTAGCTTTTCATATGATTACATCGTTAAATAAACACAGATATAATGCTATTGGTGTTATAATTGTTTGCGCGAACTTTTATAATAAAATAAGTATTTCATACTTTTCAAGTTGAATCAGATAAAAATATTATTAAACTCAAAATAGAAAAAAAAATCCCATTATATAATATCATTTTCAATACTTATTGGTTGTATTAAAAAATACTATTTTAGGGATAATTAATATACTAAACGTTATCATGATAAAAGAAAAATTTAATTTAGTAAATAAAGTAGCAATAGTTACAGGTTCATCAAAAGGAATAGGAGAATCTATAGCAAGAGGACTAGCCGAGTTTGGTGCAAATGTTGTTATAAGTAGTAGAAAAAAAGATGCAGTAGAAAAAGTAGCTTCTCAATTCAATTCTGAAGGTCTTTCTGCTATTGGAATTGAATGTCATGTGGCCAAAGAAGAGCAACAAAAGGAATTAATTAGAAAAGTGATGGACAAATTCGGTAGAATTGACATACTGATTAATAATGCAGGAACTAACCCATATTTTGGACCAATCGATAAAATGCCTTCAGATATATATCAAAAGACTATGGATATAAACCTTAACTCAGCGATATCCCTTAGCAATTTAGCATATCCAATAATGAAAAAACAAGGAGGAGGTAGTATTATTCATATTAGTTCTATAGAGGGATTACATCCATCAAAAATGATGGCTGCTTACAACATCAGTAAAACTGCTTTAATTATGCTTGGAAAGAACCAGGCTATAGAGTGGGGGAAAGACAATATAAGAGTTAATATGATTTGTCCTGGTTATGTTAAAACTAAATTAAGTGCAGCTTTGTTAGAGCACGAAGCATCCTATAAGAGTTTTTTAAAAAATACTGCCTTGGGAAGGGTTTCAACTCCAGATGAAATGGCTGGTCTTGCTGTTTTTTTAGCTTCAGATGCAAGTTCCTATATGACTGGATCTACAATTGTAAATGATGGAGGCTTATTACATTCACCATTAATTGACAATTTTTAAAAACATTAAGATTATTTAAACAATATAGATGGTCATATTCTGTTTTTCAAAAGATTTTTCTTGATAGATTCATTGCTTTTAGACATTCCTTTAACGTTTTTAGTATATGTATTTAATTGATTAGTATAAAAATGATTTATCTAAAAGAAATAAATACTAGATTTAATTATGATCAAAAATTTATTTGCCTTAACAATCCTGTTTTTTATTCATTCTAAAAGTATGCAAAGCCAGAATACTTCTGATATAGAAATTGAAGCCAGAGTTACTGCTTCGATTAAAGAAATTGATTGGGCTGGACTTTTAAGATACCATCAACAAAATATTGATTTATCATCTAAAGATTCAATTTCTAATGATGTTATATTTATGGGTGACTCAATTACAGAAGGTTGGTCTTTATATTTTCCTGAATTTTTTTCTGACAATAATTATTTAAACAGAGGTATTAGCGGACAAACTACCCCTCAAATGCTGATCAGATTTCGTCAGGACGTTATAGAACTAAAACCTAAAGTAGTAGTTATTTTAGCTGGAATAAATGACATTGCTCAAAACACAAAATATTATGGAATTAAAGAAGTTGCAGGAAATATTTCCTCGATGGTTGAACTAGCTATTTCAAATAATATAACACCCATTATCTGTTCAGTCTTACCTGCAGACAAATTCCTTTGGAGTCCCAGTATTTATCCAGCAGAACTAGTTAAACAGCTTAATATTGAGCTTAGCAACTATGCAGAAGAAAAAAATATTTTGTTTTTAGACTATTATAAATCTATGAATAATGGTTTTGGAGGAATGAAACCAGAGCTAACAAATGATGGTGTTCATGTTACTAAAGAAGGCTATAGTCTAATGGCTAATCTTGTTAATAAATCCATAAAAAAAACACTAAATAAGTAATAAATTCTCTCAAATTAAATATTTTATGAAATGGCCTTTTTTTGTATTTATAATGCTATTTATGTCATGCCAATCTGAAAAAAAATCAGTTTTAAATATTGAAAATATAAATATATTAAATGATTTAGATGATCTAGATGGAGATGGAGTAGAGAATGAGTTTGATTTAGATAGTAACACAAGAGAAGGAGTGCCTGTTGATGATAACGGTGTTATGTTAAATCCTATTTATTTAGATGAAAATAACATCACTATAAAAGCATTTGACTGGGCAATTACCGGAGAAATTGGGATTCTAAATGAAGTTTCATATTTAATTGTCGACGAATCAACATTAATTGATATGGTTTCTGAAGATTCGGATGTAACCAATATTTGTACAAGTAAAATAACCTTATTCTCACAGCTATTTTTTGACAAAACAGAATTTAATCAGGACGTTAGTTCCTGGGATACTTCAAACGCAACTGCTACGAACTTTATGTTTAACGAGGCCTCATCTTTTAATCAAGACATTAGTTTTTGGAATACAACCAAGGTAACAGACATGAATTATATGTTCAAGAACGCTTCCTCATTTGATCAAAATATTAGAGACTGGGACACATCCAACGTAATATTAATGCGAGAAATGTTTTATGGAGCACAAGTGTTTAATCAAGATTTAAGTTCTTGGAATGTTATTAAAGTCAACGACTGTCAATCTGTTTTTATTGACACCTCAAGCTGGACACTACCTAAACCTAGTTTTTTAAACTGTAATCCATAATTAACAAATTAAATGTATCAAATCCTTTTTAAAAAAAAACTAAACAGAGTCAATAGATACAAATTTATTTTTATTCTCCTATTAATATTTAATGGATGTGATGATTATAGTTATAATAGTCCAGAAAATCAGGGTGTATCATCGCAAAAATTAGAAAAACTTACTTCTTATTTTAATAAATCAATTAATGAAAACAAAATCCCCGGAGCTGTTACTTTAATTAGAAAAAACGGTAAAATTGTTTATAAAAATGCATTTGGTTATTCAGATGTTAGCAAGAAAATAAAATATAATGAAGATGATATTTTTAGGATAGCATCTTTGACTAAAGCTATTACATCTATAGGAGTATTAATTTTATGGGAAGAGGGAAAGTTTGATTTTGATGATCCAATCGAAAAGTATATTCCAGAATTTAAAAACTTAAGTATACTTTCTAGCTTTAATGAGAAAGACTCAACTTACACCAAAGAAAAGGCCAAAAACAAAATTACTATAAGACACCTATTAACACATACTTCAGGAATTGGTTATGGAATAGTTGATAGTAAGTCAAGTTTTAAGGCGATTTATTCCAAAAATCAAATAGTGGATTTATTTACTACTGATTCAATTACAATAAAAGAAAACATAAAGAAACTGGCTAAACTGCCACTTCATCATGAGCCAGGTGAAGGATTTACATATAGTGAAAGTACTGATGTATTGGGTTATTTTATTGAAATTATGTCAAAGATGCCTTTGGATAAATTTTTTAAGGAAAGAATTTTTAATCCTTTACAAATGAATGACACATTTTTTTATTTACCAGAAACTCACAGAGAACGTCTTGTTCCAGTCCAGACAAAGATGGGTGGATTTTGGATGAATTTTGAAGAAGATTTTTATGATATTAACTATCCCAAAAATGGTGCAAAAATATTTTTTTCAGGAGGAGCAGGTTTGTCTAGTACTGTAGAAGATTACTCGAATTTCCTTCAAATGATTTTAAATGAAGGAACTTATAATGGAAATCAAATTTTGGATAAAAAAACTGTTGATTTGATATATCAAAATCAAAATATAGAATTTCCTGAATTTCCTTCCATAGGATTAGCGTTCGGGTTAATTACAGAAAAAGAAATAAAATTAGGTGAAACAGGAAATATTGGTACACTTTTTTGGGGTGGTTACTTTAATGCTTATTTTTTTGCAGATCCAACTGAAAACCTAATTGGGATTGTTTACAAGCAAACACGTCCATTAGAATTAGATAATTCAAATAATGAATTTAGATCATTGGTTTTACAATCTTTGGAAAAATAATATTAATTTACATTAAAACTATTTCAATTGAATAAGTCATTATGTAGAATTTACACTTTAACTGTGATTCTCTTTTTTATGCATTTATCATTTTATGCTCAAGAAGGACTTACCTTTATTTCTAATGACAAGCCAAAAAACGAAAGAACAAGTTATCGGATTTTTGACAAGCAAGTGAATTTCAAGAATTCACTGGAAGTTTCTTTTGAAATGTCATTTTATAGCCCCTTATACATTGGGGACATATTTACTGTTGTAAACAAGAAAACAAAAAAACAGTATTCTCTTTATTATAAATACACTTACGATGACGTAAATAAATCGTTTATTCAAATAAATAGGATAGGAGAAGAAAAGCTTCACGAGCAGAGAATTCCTGATGAAATCATAATGAGTCAATCATGGATTCAAGTTAATTTAAAACTAGACTTTTTAAATGATAAAATAATCTTTGATTTCAATGGTAAAAAAGTTGAAATTTCTCAAATTTTTGAAAATAATTCAGATTATTATGAACTAGTTTTTGGAAAACATGATATTTATTCTGATATACCATCGTTTAAAATTAGAAATTTAAATGTCAAAAACTTCAATACCGAATACAAATTTCCACTCAATCAAAGGAGTGGAAATATTGTTTACGATAAAACATTAAATCATCAGGGTTTTGTTGAGAATCCTTATTGGTTAATAAGAGATTTTTATTTTTGGAAAAAGCAAAAATCAATTACTTCTTCAAATTTTGTTGATGTTGTTTTTAATAAAAAGGAATCTTGCTTTTACCTTTTATCAGATAATTATTTATTGCGTTACAATGCATTAGATTTTTCTATTGATACTCTCAAGTATAAAAACTCACCAAAATTTGTTTCTTCACTAACTGGAAAGGGTATTATGGATTATGAAAATAATCGCATCTATCTATACAAAACAAGCTTAAATGAAATTGCAGAAAATGACCTTTTGACTCAAAAATTGGGGTTAAAAATAAATGACTTAAACACTAATAATAAATTAACTAATAGTACAGACTTATATACTATAGCTTCACTTGACATTAACTCATTGGAATGGAAAAAAATTGATAACAAAGAGATTTTTGACAAAATTCGTTTTCATAATAATTCTATTTTAAGAAAGAATTATTCAAAACTTCTTTTTTTTGGGGGTTATTCAAACTTTAGATATCATAATGATTTTACAGAATATGATCTAAAACTCAAAAATAAAACTATTATCGATTTCGAAGGAGATAAAATAAGTCCGAGATATTTTTCAGGTCATACCATAGATTCAAAAAACAAATTGTACATATATGGAGGAATTGGAAACCTTTCTGGGGAAGAATATATAGGTAAAAAATATTTTAATGATTTATATCAGATAGATATTGATAATAAAATAATAAATAAAAAATGGAGTAATGAAAATAATCTATATGATACAGCCTCATCTGAAAATATACTGTTAAGCGACGATGAATTATTTTTTTACAGTGCCTCATATGCTGATAATATTACTGATAGTAAAATTCAACTCAGAAAAATAAAAATTTCAGATGGCACATCTAAAATTCTGGGTGATACCATACCATTTCTCACAAATAAATTTCCAAATAAAATTGATATTTTTCAATTAAATAAGAGTAACCGAATTCTTTTATATAAGAAAGAATTTTTAGACAACAAGATTCAATCAAATCAAATAACTTTTTATTCAATAGAATTTGAGCCAGTTAATTATGAAAAATTTAACGAGGGTCAAGCAGTTTTTTACAATTACAAAAAATATATTTACATTTTATCAGGACTACTAATAATTATTTTCATTTGCGTATTAATCTATATAATTAATCACCGGAGAAAAAATGATGCTAGTTTCAAGAACTATATATTTGTTCGTTCAAATCGTCAAAATGTAAAACTATTTTTAAATGACATATGGGCTATTGAGGCCCTTAAAGACTATATCAAAATTGTATGTAGTGAAAAAACATATATTGTTCATAGCAATATTTCTAAGTTTAAAGGAAAACTTCCAAGTTCAATTTTTATTCGTGTTCATCGTTCATTTATAATTAATATTAATAAAATTACATCAGTAGAGGGAGATGTAGTTTACCTGGAAAAGAGATATTATAAAATTGGAGGAAAATATATGGAACAAATCAAGGATCATTTAAAGTTAAGCTAATCTTTAGTTTTATTTAATGCACTTAATATTATTAAATCTAAATTTAGTAGACAAAATCACTCAGTTAGTCTATTTACTAATATTTTTAATATTGTAAAAGTTAAGTTTATTGTTTATAACAAAACAAATCAAAATAACATGAACAACATAAAAAAATTAGTTTGTTTCTCTTTATTAACTGTAGCTTTTATAAGCGCTCTAAAAGCACAGTCAACCAGTGGAACAATATCTGATATGGATGGACTCCCATTACCGGGAGCTACTGTCATAAACCTGAATACTTCCAATGGAGCAACAACTGACTTCGATGGTAAATTCAGTATTGAAACATCAGCCAATGATGTCCTACAATTCACTTACGTAGGTTATAAATCAGTCGAAATAATTATTTCTGAAAGCAATGATGATTTAAATATTCAACTTGAACAAGGAAATGAATTAGAGGAAGTTGTTGTTTCCTCTTTTGGTTTTGAGAAAAAAACAAAATCAATTGGATATTCAATAACTCAAGTTGAAGGTGATGAGATTAGTAGGGTTAAATCTACAAATCCATTACAAGCGTTAAGAGGAAAGGTTGCCGGTGTAAGTATTAGTAATAATGCATCTGGAGTCAAAGGATCTACAAGAGTAGTTATTCGTGGAAATAGCTCTTTTAGTGGATCAAATCAACCACTGTATGTAATTGATGGTATTTCGATTCAAAATGAACAATTGGGTTCAGCAGGTGAGTGGGGTGGAGTTGATAATGGAGATGGGCTTTCTGCAATTAATCCAGATGATATTAAATCAATTAGCGTATTAAAGGGTGGTGCCGCTGCAGCACTTTATGGATCAAGAGCTTCTAATGGGGTAATATTGATTACAACAAAAGATGGTGGTTTAGAGAGAGAAGGGTTGGGAGTTGAAATCTCTAATCAAACTGTTTTTACTAAAATTAATAATTTCTTCGATCCTCAAACTTCATATGGTAATGGTACCTTTGGAGTTGCATCAATTGATGCGCTTGACCCATATAACTCTTGGGGTCCAAAATTAGGATCAGGAACGAAAGTGTATGATAATTTAAATACACTTTATGATACTTCAGTAAACATTACAAACTCAGCAGCTTTCACATCAAATACTGATAAGGGAAGTACAAGAGTTTCATTTACTAATTTAGAGGCACAAGATGTGATTAATACATCAAAATTAAAAAGAAACTCATTTAATTTAACATCATCACAAAAACTTTCTGATAAGCTAAGTGTCAATGCAAGCATTAAATATTCTGAAACCAAAGAACAGGGTAATGTTGTAATGGCAACAGCTCCTATGAGTCCAAATGGTTCAATTAGAGACTTTGCTCCCAATGTTGATTTAAATGATTATTTAGGAACATTTGGTAATGGAACTCAAGATGGTGAAATTGAATTATCTCCATCATCTAATGCGTTTTCTACTAATCCATGGTTTGCAAAATTTAATAATATTACTTCCTCTAACAAAGATCGACTGTTAGGAGCTGTAAGTATTCAATATGATATCACAGATTATCTTTATGTAAAGGCTCAGGCAGGTGTTGATAGAGGAACAAACCATTTTAATAATAATATTCTCAATGGAGCACCATTATTCCAACCGGGTGTAGCATACAATAATAAAGGAAATTTATATGAGCAAACTCAGACAATCAAGCAAAGCGATGCTGATTTTTTCATTGGTACTGATAATTTAAAGATCAATGAAGATTTTTTATTTAATGGATTTATTGGTACAGGAATGTTTTCCTTTCAATCTGAAGCAATTGGAGGAGAAGGAGCTCAAACAGTAATACCAGGTCTCTACACAATTTTAAATTCTGAAAATCAAGGTATATTTTATAATTTTGGTTCTAAAAAGATAAATGCTGTATATGCTTCTGGTGATTTCTCATATCAAGATAAAATTTTCTTGTCTCTTACAGCACGTAATGACTGGTTCTCCACACTCTCTGCTTCAGGGAAGGAAACTCCAAACAACGATTTGTATGGATCAGCTAGTTTAGCTGTTATCTTATCTGACATTGTGGAACTACCAAGCTTTATAAATTTTGCTAAAATAAGAGGTGGTTATTCTCAAGTGGCTGGGGGAGCTGAAAACCCTTATTCACTCTCACTCACTTACGGATTAACAGGACAGGGTCATCTAGGAAATCCTCTAGGAGTTATTAATGGAGGCACTATTCCTAATCAAACTATAAGTCCTTTTCAGAAGGATGAATCAGAGATTGGTTTTGACATGAGAATGTTTAATAATAAACTATCGCTAGACTTTGCATATTATGATAATAAAACTGTTGGAGATATTGTTAATGCATCTACATCTTCAACTTCTGGTTACAGTAATACTACAATCAACCTTGGAGAAATGACCAATAAAGGAATTGAGATTTTGCTTAGAGGAAGTCTAATTGATAAAACTGATTTATCTTTTGATTTGACTCTAAATTACGCCAATAATAAAAGTAATGTAGTTAAAACAGATGAAAATGGAAATACTTTACTTTTGGCAACAGGTTCATTATTTCAATCTAATATAGGTGCAATGGAAGGAGAGCCATTCGGTATTATTTACGGAAATTCATTTGTAAGAGATCCCCAAGGAAGAGTTGTTCATTCTATGGTGAATGGTGTTCCAGTTCCAAAATCAGAAGCTGTTAATAAAGTTCTTGGTTTAGGAGTTGCTCCTACACAATTAGGTATTGGAGGTAATTTAAGATATAAGGATTTTTCACTATACTTATTTTTAGAAGGAAAATTTGGAGGAAGTATCATTTCAGATACAAATGCCCGAATGAAATCTTTAGGACTTCACCAGGATACGGTTCCAGCTGGAGGAAGAGAAGCTGGATTTATTCCTGATGGTGTAATGGAAGATGGAAGTGTTATTACACAAAAAATTTCTGGTAATGATTTGCAAAACTACTGGAACTTGGGTAGTAGGTATGATATTGGAGAAGAAAATGTTTATAAAAATGATTTCTTACGAATCAGTCAGCTTTCACTGTCTTACAGAGTACCTAATACATTTCTACAAAATACTTTTATTAAAAGTGCAAATATAGCTTTAGTCGCAAACAACTTAGGATTTGTTTTCAAAGATGTTCCTAATATTGATCCTGAAGCATACTATAGTACAAAAAATGGTCAGGGTGTTGAAGGTATTGCAATGCCAATAGGTGAATCCGTTGGATTTTCAATTAATTTAAAATTATAATCTAAAATGAAAAAATTAAATATTTTATTAATAACAATCACATTTGCATTAGTTTCTTGTGAATTTGATAAAGGGTTTGAAGAACTTAACGTTAATCCAACCGCGAGTTCAGACCTAGGTGTGAATCCTAAATTCTCATATTTATTTCTAAAAACAGCTGCTGATGAATATGAAGTTTCATTTACTGAAATTCTTTGTGCTGGTCAGTTAGTGCAACAAGTAATAGATAATGATTTCCCTCAAGGAAGTATATACTCTTTACGTGAAGATTTAAATCATGCTTGGTGGGATACTCAATATACAACAACGATTAAATCAGTTGTTGATATTATTGATCAATTGGGAGAAGCTGAGAATTCAGCAACTGAATTAGGTATTGCTAGAATTTGGAAAGTATATATCTTTCATAAGCTAGTTGATACATACGGTGAGACTCCATATTTTGGTGCAGGAAAAGGTTTTTTAGATTCAAACTTCAGACCATCTTATGATAGTGTTGAATCTATTTATATGGATATGCTTAAAGAGCTTGAAGAAGGAGTTGCTCAAATTGGTGGAACAACTAACCTTGGAGGCGCAGACATTGTTTTTAATGGGGATACTTCTAAATGGAAAAAATTTGGAAATTCGCTAATGTTAAGGCTAGCAATGAGAATAAAAAATGTGGATCCTGCTACTTCGAGTGCATGGGTGGCTAAAGCTATAAGTGGAGGAGTTATGCAATCTAACAGTGATACTGCTTACATGGAGCATACCGATGGGCCTACTGATTTAAATAGAAATGCATGGGGTGTATATGTACCACGATACGCAAGTGCTAGATTAGGAAAGACTATTTATGACTGGCTTTCAAATCACAATGATCCAAGATTAAACATTATTGCTGATCCAAGTGGACCCAAAGCTGGAAATCCATATGGATATAACAATGGTGATCTTGCAGCCGCAGGCATGTCAGTTGATGATTTTGTGAAAGTAAACCCTGCAATTACTCGGAAGGACTCACCTAGGATGTTTTTAACATATGCTCAAACCGCATTTGTATTGTCTGAACATTATGCAGCTGCTGGAGATCATGTTACAGCTGAAACTCATTATAATAGTGCTGTTACTGCAGCTATGAATCAATGGGCTTTATTTGACGCTAGTTTTGCCTTAAGTTCTGATGATATTAATGCATATTTAGCAAGTCAACCATATGACTCTACAAAAGCTGAAGAAATGATTGGTGAACAATTTTGGGTAGCATCATTTTTTGACTTTTTTGAGTCTTTTGCTAATTGGAGAAGAACTGGTTTTCCAGCTCTTCAACCTTTTGGAGGAAATCCAGCCCATCCTGAAAATTTGACTAATGGAACTATCCCAAGAAGATTGATTGTGAATCCAAACGAAGCTTTTAATAATAAAGAAAATTTTGATGCAATGACAACCTCTCAGGGACCAAACACGCAAACAGCTAGAGTTTGGTGGGATAATTAATTTTGTATTGAATATTTTTTAATATTAACCTGAAAAGTTTAAATGGGGAGATCAATCTCCCCATTTTTTATATATAAAAGATTATACTAACATGTTATATATTTACATTGAGTTGATCAAAAACTAAAGTAAATTATAAACATCAATTTAGATTCATGCTGAAGCAGTTGTTTATCGCCAATTTTTTTGTAATTATTGCTTTACAAGCTCAAAAGACAAGATTTGAGGCACTACCACACAGTTATACAGGTTTAGATTTTATAAATACCGTAGAGGACTCAAAATCACAAAACATATTATTATATGCAAATTTTTATGGAGGCGGAGGAGTAGGGTTAGCTGATTTCGATAATGATGGTCTTACAGATATTTATTTAACTGGAAATCTTGTGGGTGACGAAATATATAAAAATAATGGAAATCTAAAGTTTGAAAAACGTACTATTTCCTCTGGAATAATAAATGATGGTAATTGGTCTTCAGGTGTTTCAATTGCTGATGTTAATGGAGATGGTTTTCTGGACATATATGTCAGCAAAGAACTTTATGATTTTCAGCCTGAACGAAGAGCTAATAAACTTTATATAAATAAAGGAAATTTCACCTTTAAAGAGGAAGGTGAAAAGTGGGGTGTTAATGACAAGCAGCGTTCAAGACAAGCTGTTTTTTTTGATTATAATAGGGACGGTTTGGTAGATCTATTTGTTTTAAACCATCCGCCAAATAGAGGAAGCTACTCACCTTTTATAGGACAAGATATAATGAAAACAGAATATTCTTCCCAGCTTTACAAAAACATTAATAATCAATATTTTGAATTGGTAACTAAAGAAGCTGGATTAGAAAAAACAGGATTCCCAAGCAGTGCAAGTGTTGCTGATTTTAATAAAGATGGTTGGTTGGACCTTTATGTTTCAAATGACTTTGACGCGCCAGATTTTTTATATATGAATAACAAAGATGGTACTTTTAGATATCAGACAGAACAATCAATGAAACATACATCTTTTTATAGTATGGGTGTAGACACTGGTGATATTGATAATGACGGGAATATTGATTTGATGACTCTTGATATGGTAGCTGAGGATAATTTTCGTTCAAAATCAAATATGAGTGGAATGGATGTTCAAGAGTTTTGGAATGTTGTAAACAATGGTGGACATTACCAATACATGTTTAATGCTCTTCACCTAAACAATGGTAATGAAAGTTTCAGTGAGATTGCTAATTATGCTAATATTGCAGCAACTGACTGGAGTTGGTCAAATTTGATTGCTGATTTTGACAACGATGGATTTCGAGACATACATATTACTAATGGTCTTTTACGAGATATCAGAAATACAGACGGCGATAAATCAATTGATCAATTTGTAAAAAAATTCATAAGCGAATATATTGAAAGAAATCCAAATTTAGGTCAGATAAATATTTGGGATATTTTACCACTTGAAAAAACTCTAGATTTTCTACCTAGCAAGAAGCTCCCAAATTATATGTACAAAAACTCAGGAGATTTTTCTTTTAAAAATATGTCCTCATCATGGGGACTTGATCAGCCCTCATTTTCAAATGGATCTGCATATGCTGACCTGGACAATGATGGAGATTTGGAAATAGTCGTTAATAATGTAAATGACTTTCCTTTTCTTTATAAAAATAATACAGTTGAATTAGGAGACACCAATTATTTAAGATTAAAAGTTATTTATGAAAATTTTAAAAGTGAAATTGGAACAAAGTGTATAGTTTACACTCCATCAAATAAATTTTATGCAGAAGTTTCAGTTGTAAGAGGAATGTATTCTGTAAGTGAAAATGAGCTACACTTTGGTTTAGGTACAAATAAAAAAGTTGATAGTGTTGAAATAATTTGGCCCAATCAAAAAAAACAAATGTTGTATAATTTAATTTCAAATAAAACACATAAAATTAATTATAAAGTAGAAAGAAGTTTAATAAATGTATCAAACAAAAAAACAATTTTTTCAGATATTACATTATCCAAATTCGCCCCGAGTTATATTCATGAGGAAATTTTTTTTGATGATTATAAACATCAAATATTGTTGCCTCATAAATTTTCACAACAAGGACCCGCTCTAACAAAAGGTGATGTTAATGGAGACGGATTAGAAGATTTTTTTATTGGGGGGGCTACTGGGAAATCTGCTACTCTTTTTTTACAACTACCATCTGGAGGATTTGCTAAATCTAAAAATACTGCCTGGGAGAGACATAAGTTCGCTGAAGATATAGATGCAATATTTTTTGATTTAGATAATGATAACGATTTGGACTTGTATGTAGTTAGTGGAGGTAATGAATTTGATGTCAACAATCCTGTATATTTAGATAGGCTATACATAAATGATGGAAAAGGTAAATTTAAATTTTCCAAAAAAAGCACACCTAATCTTTTTTTAAGTGGATCAGTAGTCAAAGCAGCTGATTATGATTTAGACGGGGATTTAGATCTTTTTATTGGCACAAAATTAAAACCCTGGAATTATCCAGAACCACAATCTAGCTACCTGTTGAAAAATAATAATAGTGTCTTAGAAATAGATACTTTAAACAGTAAATCTTTTGAAAATTGGGGTATGGTAAGTGATGTTGTCTGGACAGATATTGACAATGACAGTGATAAAGATTTAGTTGTTGTTGGAGAATGGTCTTCTGTTAAAGTCTATGAAAATAAAGCTGGTATACTTAAACAAAAAAGTACTCCTAATCTTGACCAGTTAAAAGGGTGGTGGTTTACTATTAAAGAGGCAGATTTAGATAAAGATGGAGACATAGACTTGATAGTGGGGAACCTCGGAAAAAACTACAAGTATAAAGCAAAGCCCGAAAGTCCATTTGAAGTTTACTATAATGATTTTGATGAAAATGGTAAAAATGATATTGTTTTGACCTATTATAATTATGGAATTCAATATCCTTTAAGAGGTTTTTCATGCTCTGCTCAACAGGTTCCAGAATTAAAAAATAGGTATAAGAAATATGATGTTTTTGCAAACCTTGATGTAAATAATATTTATGGGGAAACTTTAGAAAATTCATTAAACTTACAAGCGACTCATTTTTCAAGTTCTATACTTACTAATCTGGGTTCTGGAGACTTTATGGTAAATGATCTTCCGCCCAGAGGACAATTCTCTTCAGTTAATGATATTTTGGTAAATGATTATAATGAAGACGGTATTAATGATATTCTATTAATTGGAAATATGCATCATTCTGAGATTGAAACTCCAAGAAATGATGCTGGAATTGGAGCCCTTTTTTTAGGCTCTGATTCAGGAGAATATATTTTTCATCCAGTAAATAATAGTGGATTCTTTACACCAGGAGATGCAAAAAAAATGGTTGAAATAAAAACTAAGGAAGGAATAATAATTCTAGTAGCCAACAATAATGATATACTACAGAGTTTTATTAAAACTAAATAGTGGTAAATGATTAAATTTAAATTCATATCATGTTTAAGTTTTTTTTTCTTTCCAATGATATTTTTGGCACAAAATAAATTAATTAATGAGAATAGTCTGTACCTAAGGCAGCATGCTACAAATCCTATCAATTGGAACCCCTGGAATAATAAAGCACTAATTCAAGCAAAAAATGAGCAAAAATTAATAATTGTAAGCGTTGGTTATTCTTCATGTCATTGGTGTCATATAATGGAAGAAGAAACTTTTCAGGATAATGAAGTTGCATTTCTTATGAATAAATACTTTGTAAGCATTAAAGTTGATAGGGAGGAGCGTCCAGATATTGATGCGCATTATATGAAAGCTCTCAAAACAATTACTGGAAAGGCTGGTTGGCCAATGAATATTGTTGCTTTACCAGATGGAAGAACTATATGGGCGGGAACATATGTTGATAAGACACAATGGCTTTCAACTTTAAAACAACTTAGTTTGTTTTATGAAAAACGTAAATCAGACTTAAATGATCATGCTAATAAAATTGAGCAAGGAATTTCTCAAAGTTTGGTTCTAAAATCAGATGTTATAGATAGCGTTTATTCAAAAGACTACGTAGAAGATATCATAAATAAATTTAATCAAGGGATGGATATGCAATATGGAGGGTTTGGAAAAAAAGAAAAATTCATGTCACCCATTATTCTTGAGTCTTTACTTAGATATGCAGTTCAAGTCAATTCATCTGAACTAAAATATTTTCTCAAAAAAACTTTAAATAAAATCATATTTGGAGGTGTTAATGATCAAATTGGTGGAGGGTTTCACAGATACTCTGTTGATAGAAGATGGAAGGTGCCACACTTTGAAAAGATGCTTTACGACAACGCCCAAATGCTGAGCTTATTCTCCCAGTTTTACAGAGTTTTTAAAGATGACCTATACAAAGATGAGTCATATAAAATTTTAAGATTTCTCAATCGTGAAATGAAGGATAGCTCTCAATTATTTTACTCATCTATTGCAGCAGATAATTTTAACGTAAAAGGACTTAAAAAAGAAGGAGATTTTTATACCTGGTCTCGAGAAGAACTAAAAAGTATTTTGAAGAATGATTTTATCTGGTTTTCAGACTATTATAGCTTGTATGATAATGAAATTTGGGAAGACAATAAATTTATATTATTTAGACAAACTAATGATTCTATTTTTGCTAATAAATATAACTGGTCAAGAAATAATTTTAAAACTCTTCGTTCTGAAGTAAATGAGAAACTATACCTTTTTAGACAAAAAAAATCCGCTCCAGTAGTAGATCAAAAAATTATATTTTCTTGGAATGCTTTGGCTGTAAAAGGTATGATAGATGCATACAAATCATTTGGAGATATTGTATTTTTAGAGCAAGCTGGGCAAACATTAAATCTTTTACTTTCAGATACTTTCTACAAAGAGAAAAGAATTTCTCATACCAAAAATACTACAGAATCACTCTTATTGGCTGAGGATTATGTCTTTTTAATTGATGCTTTGATTTCTTATTATGAGGTTACAGCAAATGAAAGTAAACTTATTTTAGCTAAAGATTTGGCAGACTTCACCCTCAAAACATTTACATCTGAAAATGGAGTTCATTTAAAATTTTCTTCAGAAAAAAAAGAATCAATTACAAAATTCTTAGTTCAGTATGATGATAATTTTTTACCCTCTACAAATAGTAAAATGGCAGAAAACTTATTTAAATTAAATCACTTTTTTGGCTATTCCGAATATAAAGAAAGAGCAAAAAAAATGACCTCTTTAGTAAAGTCAAAACTATACAAACAACCATTAAAACATGCTAATTGGATGCATTCAGTGTATAACTTCACTTTTCCTTTTTACGAAATTGCAGTAACTGGTCCGTCAGCAATAGAAAAAATGAATTTATTACTACCATTTTATTTGCCTGATTCTGTGATTTCAACTTCTGCTTCAACGTCCGATTTGTATTTGTTGAAAGGACGTTATGATCCAATAAATACTTTTTATTATGTCTGTGTAGATAATTTCTGTAAGATTCCAGTTCAAACCATAAATGATTTTTTCACATTGCTACAAGCTAAACCAGTTAATATGATTTATAATGAAAAACTTTTTCAATAAAAGTATTGTTGTTTTAAAACTTTTATAAATCTACGAATAGCCTTAAATTTTATGAAGTAGATTTTAATTTCCCCGATTATCAATTTTAGTAGACAAAAAACTTATACTGGTCTAATTTATTACTTTAACATTTATAGTTTAATTAAATTTATTTCAAATATTTAAAGGCAAGTAATCCAATATATGTTTAATGGTTAACTAAGTGTAAATTTTCGTTTAAGTTAATAGGTTTGATTAGTTAGTTAGCCAAAAAAATGGGGATTTTTAATCCCCATTTTTGTTTTGGATTAAGTCAAATATTGAAATTATGCATTGTTTGAAATGCATAATTTCAATATTTTATTTATAAAAAAGTAAATTATTTTTAACATGACTTTCACATATTTATCTCATGAATATATTAGTATATAAATCTCCCGGAGCACTTGAATTAAATCGTCATGAAAAACTTCATAACATTGTATTTGACCATGTTTTAGATGCATCCAAAAATATTGCTAATGAAATTAAAGACTTAATTTTACTAAAACAAAATGAAAATAAATTATGTGTTTTGGGTCTTTCAACAGGGTCTTCACCTTTGACTGTTTATAAAGAACTAATCAAAATGCACAATGAGGGGTTAAGTTTCAAAAATGTGGTTACATTTAATTTAGATGAATATTTTTTACTCCCCCCCGAACATATTGAAAGTTATCATTGTTTTATGCATGAAAATCTTCTTAACCATATTGATATTGACCCCAAAAACATACATATACCTTCAGGATCTTTGTCACATTATGAAATAGAAAATTATTGTAGTGATTATGAAAATAAAATAAAAAATCTAGGTGGTATTGATATTCAAATTTTAGGAATAGGAAGAAATGGACATATTGGTTTTAATGAGCCAGGTTCACATACTAATTCAATAACTAGACTTTTAAGTCTTGGTTATTTAACCAGGTTTGATGCAGCTCCAGCTTTTAATGGAATTGAAAATGTTCCTAAAAAGGCAATAACAATGGGAGTAAGTACAATTTTAAGCGCTAAAAGAATTATTTTAATGGCATGGGGAACAAATAAGGCAGAAATTATTTGTAAAGCTGTTGAAGGTAAGATTGACTCGAATGTCCCTTGTAGCTATCTTCAAAACCATGAAAACGCAACGGTAGTTTTAGATAATGAAGCTGCCTCTGAGTTGACCAGAATTAAAACTCCCTGGCTTGTCGGTTCGTGTAAATGGAATGATAAGTTCTCATTTAGGGCGGTTATTTGGCTTTGTGAAAAAATTAAAAAATCTGTACTCAAACTAACAGATGAAGATTATAATAAAAATGGAATGTCCGATTTGCTCAATATTGAAGGTAATTCTTATAATTTAAATATAAAGATTTTTAACAAACTGCAAAATATGATTACTGGATGGCCTGGGGGAAACCAAAAGATAAGTCAAGGAAAATATCCAGAGCGATCTAATCCATATCCAAAACGTTGCCTAATTTTTAGTCCTCACCCTGATGATGATGTGATTTCAATGGGAGGAACTCTTGATCGATTAATCAGTCAAGGTCATGAGGTTCATGTAGCATATCAGACTTCTGGAAATATTGCTGTTTCTGATCAAGATTTATTAAAATATCTAGAAGTTTCAGAGAGTACAGCAAATGATTTGTCTCTTAAATCAAAAGAGTTAAAAGAAAAGTTGGATGATTTTAGAGGAGGTAATCTAACACCGGATTTACTTTCTATAAAGGCTAAAATTAGAGAAAGTGAAGCTCGTGCAGCACTTCGTTTTTTAGGCTTAGAAGATAAATGTGTTCATTTCATGAACCTACCATTTTATGAAACTGGAAAAGTTCGAAAGCATCCAATTTCTGAATTTGATATTAATCCAACAGTTGACCTTATTAATAAATTAAAACCACAGCAAATTTATGCTGCTGGTGATCTTGCAGATCCGCACGGAACCCACAGAAAATGTTTAGATATTTTATTTAATGCACTTAATATTATTAAATCTAAATCTTATATAAAAGATTGCTGGGTATGGCTATATCGAGGTGCATGGTTGGATTGGGACTTACATGAAGTTGATATGGCAATCCCTATGAGTCCGTCTCAAGTGTTACGTAAGAGAAAATCTATATTTTTTCATCAGACTCAAAAAGATGGTGTTCTTTATCAAGGAGATGATCCCAGAGAGTTTTGGCTAAGAGCAGAGGAAAGAAATCAAACTAACGCTAAAAAGTTTAAAGATCTAGGATTAGCTGATTATGAAGCAATAGAACTTTTCAAGAGATATCATTTAAAATAATATAAGTTATATTTAGTTATTATGAAAATTATTGAACAAAGGAAAGAATATGATGTAATAATTGTAGGTTCAGGTGCAGGCGGAGGAATGGCAACTAAAGTACTCGCTGATGCTGGACTTAAAGTAGCTGTAGTGGAAGCAGGTCCACATTTTGACCCTGCCAATCCTGATCAGCAAACCCAGCTGAAGTGGCCTTATGAGTCTCCAAGAAGAGGAGCAGGAACACACAGAGCATTTGGTGAATTTGACATGGCTTATGGGGGTTGGGAAATTGAAGGTGAGCCGTATAATCGCGTTGGAGATACGGAGTTTGATTGGTTTAGGTCAAGAATGCTTGGTGGAAGAACTAATCATTGGGGTCGCATTTCGTTGCGTTTTGGTCCAAAAGATTTTAAATCAAAAGATAGGGATGGATTAGGAGAAAATTGGCCAATTGATTATGATGATGTAAAACCTTACTATGATAAAGTTGATAAGCTTCTTGGTGTCTTTGGTACCAAAGAAAATTTGTATAATGATCCTGATGGATTCTTTCTTCCTCCCCCAAAACCAAGACTTCATGATTTATTTTATATTAAAGGTGCAAGAAAATCAAATGTAAAAGTAATCCCTTCAAGACTTTCTGTAGTTACTAAAAAAATTAATAATAATCGTGGAGTTTGTTTTTACTGTGGACAATGTTCGAGAAGTTGTTCTATATATGCTGATTTTTCATCAGGATCATGTTTAATTTTTCCTGCTCAAAAAAGTGGAGGACAAATTGATCTTTATGTTGAAAGCATGGTGCATAGAGTTAATGTTGATGAGAATGGCAAAGCAACAGGAGTTTCATATATAGATAAAAAAGATCGATTAGAGTATGAGTTGAAATCTAAAGTGGTAATTCTTGCAGCTTCTGCTTGTAGTAGTGCTAGAATACTTCTTAACTCTAAATCAACTAAGCATCCTAATGGATTAGGAAACAGCAGCGATTTGATTGGTAAATATCTTCATGATTCTACAGGAACTGATCGAGCTGTTTTTATACCTGAGCTTCTTAATAGAAAAAATTACAATGAAGATGGTGTTGGTGGAATGCATGTTTATTCTCCTTGGTGGCTAGATAACAAAGATTTAGATTTTCCAAGAGGGTATCATATTGAAGTTTGGGGTGGTATGGGAATGCCTTCATATGGCTGGGGTTTTATAAACAACGACTTAAATAAATATCTCGGTTTGAAAGTTGGGGGTTACGGAAATTCACTTAGACAAGATGTTAAAAGGTTTTATGGTTCTGTAATGGGAATGTCAGGAAGAGGAGAGTCTATAGCTAGAAAAGAAAATTATTGTGAAATTGATCCAACTCAGGTTGATCAATATGGTATTCCAGTATTGAGATTTAATTATCATTGGTCTGACTTTGAACGTAAACAGTCAAAACATATGCATGATACATTTGAAGAGATTGCCCATAACATGGGGGGAGTTCTTATTGGAGAAAAACCAGGAGAAGATAAAAACTTTGGACTTAATAATCCTGGACGTATTATTCACGAAGTTGGAACAACAAGAATGGGAAATGATCCAAAAAAATCTGTAGTAAATAAATTTGAGCGCCTTCACGATGTTGATAACGTTTTTGTTGTTGACGCAGGACCTTTTGTTTCTCAGGCAGATAAAAATCCTACATGGACAATTCTAGCCTTGTCTTGGAGAACAGCAGATTATATTATAGATGAATTTAAAAAGAAAAATTTCTAATAATGAATAGAAGAGAAACGATAAAATCACTACTAATAGGTTCATTGTCAGGTGGATTAATTCTGGAAAGCTGTGATTCAAATATTTCATCTGCTGTAGAAGAAAGTCTTTGGAAATACAAATACGGGAGAACGCCAAAAGAAGAAGCTTATGACCAAAAATTATTAAATGAAAAATTCTTAACTGATAATGAGATGGCCTTGGTCATAGTCCTTTCAAACTTAATTTTACCTCCAACAGATCTTGGAACGATAGAGCAAGCAGGTGTTCCAGGATTTATTGAGTTTATGTTGAAGGATGTTCCAGATTTCCAAAACAAAATTAGGGGTGGCTTTATGTGGTTAAATAGTTATAGTAATAAAAAATACGATAAACATTTTATTAATCTTTCTGAGGACCAACAAAAATCAATTATGGATAAAATTGCATTTCCTGATCCAACTAAAGAAAATCAACTTCATGAGGTTCAATTTTTTTCTTTAATGAGGGGTCTAGTTATGACAGGTTATTTCACTTCAAAAGTCGGTATCGATGAAATTGGTTATGTAGGTAATATAGCAAATGCTTGGGACGGTGTTCCAGAAGATGTTTTGTCAAGTGTAGGAATGTCATATGAGAAAGAATGGATTGACAGATGCGTTGATCAATCAAAACGATACGAGCAAGCAGAATGGGATGATGAAGGAAATCTTTTAACATAAGAATTTCAAAAATTAATTTTATAATTCTTAGGTCTGTTGTTTTTAAGCCTAATTAATCAACTAAAAAATGAAAAGGGTAATATCTGTCAGATTTTTTTACATACTAATTACTTTATTAATAGTTAGTTGTTCTAACAACAAAAAAGAATTAAATAAAGGGTTAGAGAATATTCCTTTTATACCCTTACCGCAGTCAATTGAAAGTAAACATTCCGTAATTTCATTAGATGATATTGTTTCCATTCAAACAACAATAAAATCTCAAAGAATTCAAACTGTTCTCAATGAATTTAAAATGTTTTTGAAAGAACAAACTTCTTATGAAATACCAATTGAAAGTAATTTTAAAAACAACAAGGCAATTAGACTGAAAATAGACGTTGATTCAAAAATCATAAAAGAATTCTACAGACTAGAAATTAATAAAAAAGGAATTCAGATTACATCAAAAACCGAAGAAGGTCTATATAGAGGATTAACTACTTTAAAACAAGTAATCATTTTTTCAGCCACTGAGAATAATGTTAAGAGATTACCAACAGGCATCATAAACGATTTCACTAGTTATGAATACCGAGGATCAATGTTAGATGTAGCTCGTCATTTTTATAATATTGAAGATGTTAAACGCTATATTGATATTTTGAGCTTATACAAATATAACTTCCTTCATCTTCATCTTTCAGATGACCAAGGCTGGCGAATAGAAATTAAGAAATGGCCAAAATTAACCTTAATTGGAGGTGAAAAAGAAGTGGGAGGTACAGATGGAGGTTTTTTCTCACAAGATGAATTTAGAGAAATAGTTAGATATGCATCAAATAGGTTTATTACCATAGTTCCTGAAATTGACATACCAGGACATACTAATTCTGCTCTAGCATCTTATCCAGAATTAAATTGTAACGGTGAAAGTCCTGAAATTTATACAGGAACTGAAGTGGGCTTTAGTTCACTTTGTGCTGAGAAAAAAGTAACATATAAATTTTTAAAAGATGTCATTGACGAGATATCTAGTCTAACAACAGGACCTTATTTTCATGTCGGTGGAGATGAGTCATACAAAACTTCAAAAGAAGATTTTATTCAAATAATTGATTCTGTTTTTTCATATGTTAAAAGCAACAATAAAACTCCAATTACATGGGACAATAATATTAAAACAGCAAAAATCACTCAGTATTGGAATGAAGAAAGTAATTTAAATGCAATTAGAAAAAGTGAACAAATAATTTATTCACCAGCAAGTCATGCATATCTTGACATGAAATACGATAGCTTAAGTAAGTTTGGTTTATTTTGGGCAGGATATTCATCAGTCAAAAATGCTTATGAATGGGACCCAAAAACTATATCAACAAAGTTAAATTTAAATGAAATTCGTGTACTAGGCATAGAAGCACCTATTTGGACAGAAACAGTCAGTTCTTTTGATGAGTTAGCGTATTTGGTATTTCCAAGACTATTGGGTCACTCGGAAATAGGTTGGACTTCAATTAATTTAAGAAAATGGGAATCCTATAATATACGTTTGAAAAAACACAAAGATTTTTTAAAATCCATGGAAATCTATTCTCCATATTAGAAAAAGTTTAAAAGAGTTATAAAGATTATAAAATATTATCTCAACTGGTAAATAGCTCATTTTTATTATATATTTGAGATTAATCTAAAATGAAAAAATGAAAAAATTTATAGTATTAATGTTTTTAGGATCTATACTTATATCGTGTAGTAGTGGCGATACAACCAATGTAATGAATCATGTTGTAAATAGTGAAATAGGTTACGATGTATCAGATGAAGGTGAAAAAAGAACCTTAGTAGCCGGGCCAATGAGTAATGTAGAGATTTGGGAAAAATATATAAAAGCTCATAATGAACGAGACTTTGAGACAATTATGAATATGAATGCTGACGATTTTAAAGCAAGAGGTCCAAGAGGAGAATATATAGTTGGCTCTGAAGCTCACAAAGAATTTTTAATGGAATGGTTTGAAGCAAATTCACCTACGTGGAATTCAAAATACTTTATAGCTAATGACTTAACGACAAAAGAAGGAGAATTAAGACAGTGGGTTACTTCTGGTCATGATTTGACACTAAATGTTGATGGTAATGAAGTGAATGTTTTCCAAATTCACGATGCTTTGATAGTAGATGGTAAAGTTCAAGAATTCATGGTACATGAGAGAGTTAAAGGTGAAGGCGAGTAAATGGCTTTAATTACTAATAATAAATCCCTGCAATAGGGGGTTATTATTTCTTAAATAAAAATATATATGATTGTTCGAGTTATTATTTTAGTGATTTTATCAAGTTTAAGCATAGCTTGTGGGGAGAGAGTAGGCTCACAGGAAACTAAGAGCACTACGTTTTATTTAATTCGTCATGCAGAGAAAGATAGAAGTAATCCTAAAGATCAGAATCCAAATTTAATATTAAAGGGATTAGAAAGGGCAAAGTATTGGTCTTCTTATTTTGATACTATTCCTTTAAACTCTGTCTATACTACGGACTATAACAGAACCAAACAGACTATTTCCCCTATTTGTGATGTAAAAAACATCACTCCAGAAATTTATTCACCAAACAACATAAATATTCAGGAGTTTATAAAAAAAAATAAGGGTAAAAATGTTTTGATTTCAGGACATAGTAATACTACACCTGCCATGGTAAATAAATTAATAAATAAGGAAGAATTTGATGACATGAGTGATTCTGATAACAAAAGCTTATTTGTTGTTAAAATTATTAATTCTGATATAAGTTTTGAAGTGAGATCAGTCCCTATTAATCAATAATTTTATTTTTCAAAACCAGCCTCAGATAATAGTAATAAAAGGGCTAATTGAATAGACCTATATCCATCTTTGTTGTACCACCACTCATTTAAAGAATGGACATTTCCTCCAACACCCCCCCTTCCAATAGTTACTGCCGGTATACCAAGTGAAATAGGAATATTAGAATCTGTTGAACCTCGAGTCAGTCTAGGTGCTTTTTTGAAATATTCTGTTGAAGCTAATGCTCTCTGAATTAAAGGAATATTAGGATCTAGTTCTCCTGAAGGTCTATTCCCAATTTTATCTACTACTACTGTTAAAGATTCACCAGAGCGTTTCATATTATTTTGTTTATTCAATCCAATATTTACCGCTTCATGAAGAAACCCTTCCATGACGTCAAGTCTTGAAGGTTCTATAGATCGAATATCAACTTCCATAATTGATTCAAAAGGAATCGAGTTTACAGAAGTTCCTCCTTTGATTATTCCAATATTATAGCTTGTTTTTGGGCCTTCAAGAGTATATCTATTTGCAGATTCAATGAAATTATCAATTGACGATGCTAAAGCGTGATGAGGGTTAACCATTCCAAAAGCTCCCCAAGAATGACCACCTGGACCACTAAAAGTGACTCTATATCTGTATGATCCAAGACCTTTAATATTAACTCTACCTATTTCTCCTCCATCAATTGCAATCCAAGAATCAATTTTTGGACTTTTATTTTTAAATAAATATTTAACACCTCTTAGATCACCTAATCCTTCTTCTCCAACTGTTCCTACAATTAAAATATTGTCTTTTGTTTTTATTTTTTTATCTCTTATGGTTTTAAGAATAGTTAGTAGCATAGACAAACCCCTTGTGTCGTCAGCAACTCCTGGAGCATAAATAGTGTCGTTGCTTATTCGGGTTTTAACATTTGTTCCTTCGGGGAAAACAGTATCAAGATGAGCATCTAAAGCTACTGTCCTTAAACCTTCCTCACCTTTTAACAATCCAAGGACATTTCCTTCTTTATCAATCCAAACTGAATCCACACCAATTTCTTTTATTTTTTCTGCAAATCTAGAAGCACGATTTTGTTCTTTGAAAGGAGGAGCGGCAATTTCTGTAAGCTCAATCAGATTTTTATGAGTAAAATCCTCCAAATCATATATATAATTAAAGCTTGATTTAATTAATTTAGTTTTAGCTAAACGATTAATTTGTTTTGAATAAACCTTGTCTATTCTGGGGCTATCATTTTGTGCTTCGATAGAAAAGGAAATCAGAAAAATAAGAATTAGAAATTTTTTCATAATTGAGTTTTGTATTTTAATGTGTAATGTATGTTTTATTTAATATCATCAATAAATTTATTTAAATTATTGACCATTATCAAACTTTCCATTAAAACCCTTGAAGATGATTAGTATATTTATGTGTATTTTGAAATGCTAATGAAAAAAATATTTTTTACTTTTTTGTTTTTTATCCTTTTCTCTTGTTCGAAATCAGATTCTCAGCTTGAGCAAGTTGAACCTGTTAAACAAATTATTGAAACACGTAATTGGAATGAATATATCGATTTTAGGGAGGGTAATATACCTTTATTGATTATTTCTGTTCATGGTGGAGGTCAAGAACCCCAATGGATACAAACAAGGACTTGTAGCGAAGCAACTGTAGTTAGAGATAGTTACACAAGGGATGTTGCGTTAGAAATAGAATCCCAATTAAAAATTAAGGGGTACAGTCCTTTTATTGTTTTAAATGATTTACATAGAAAAAAACTAGATTTAAATAGATCTTTAAATAATGCTAATTGTGGTGATCAAACAACAATCCCTTATTGGGAGCTGTTTCATAAGCAAATAGATGATTTCAAAACAGAAATTCAAAATCAATTTGGTAGTGGATTAGTAATTGATATTCATGGACAATCTCATGAAGAACAAAGAATTGAACTAGGTTATCTTTTATCTTCATCTGATTTAAGGATGAGCAACTCAAGTATTAATAGCTCAGATTTTATAAATAACACATCAGTTAAAAGCCTTTTAATGAATCATCCTGATAACCTTAAATTAACTGATTTGTTGTCAGGTGAATCTTCTTTGGGTAATTTTTTGACCACTAGTGGATATGCATCAGTTCCTTCAAAAGAAGATACTGCTCCTAAAGAAGGAGAACTCTATTTCTCAGGAGGATATAATACTGCCACTTATGGATCAAGGGATAATGGATCTGTTGATGCAATTCAAATTGAGTTAAATATGATTGGTGTTAGAGATACTAACGAAAACAGAACGATATTTTCTAAAGAGTTTGCACAAGGTCTTATTGCATATTTGAGAATATATTATAAAAGTGATCTTTAAAAAAAGAAAATTTTAATTTTCAGGATATAAATATTTAATAGCATCTTGAGCCATTAGTCTTCCTTGGTGAGATACATTTGGAACCTCATCAGTTTTGATCCAATTAAATTCTGTTTGATTTTGATTTGCAGTCTCCTTGGATGTTGTGTAAAAATAACGACCTCTTGCTCTTCTATGGAGTCCTTGTTGATCATCAACAACTTCATTATGACGTAACGAAGATGAATTGGGATCGGTGTCATCTTCAGCTAAGTGAAGATATAATTTTTTTGAAAAAGCCAAATTCAGTCTGTTTGTATCTAGCTGACTTTGGTCCAATCCGTATGGAAAATTAATTTCTGATTCTGGAACAGTATACCAACCTGCATT
>Ga0308019_10000322_pt1 | contig 29849 bp, 27 predicted proteins | sample Neamet284_FD_203135 | JGI IMG/M metagenome (GOLD analysis project Ga0308019, IMG submission 203135) | Marine microbial communities from water near the shore, Antarctic Ocean - #284 | ecosystem: Environmental > Aquatic > Marine > Unclassified | place: Southern Ocean | collected 2014-10-01
ATCTGAGCTTGACCCAGCTGATTTATATAAAACATGATCATGAAAAAACTGGATTTTTTTTGATTTCATGAGGGTGGCAGCAATTTTTGCTGCTTGTGATTTTTTTATTACTTTTTCAAATTCTGGAATTCGTGTCCAGTTGCAATAATCATCAAAGAACCTGCCTTGTTGATGTGCTTTTGTATTTTCAGCGGCATATCGACTGGGGTTTTTTAGGTTAAATTCTATCCCTTGTGAGATGATTGGAACCCAAGAAGAGAATAAACCAGGTATTAATACAGCGCCATTATCTTGGAATTCTTTTATTTGTCTCTCAGTAATCTTAATCATGAAAATATGCTAACAATTGATTTCCATAAGTAAAAGGATCAAACAGCAATTAATTTAACAAATCTCTTTGTCCGGGTTGCCAATGCGTGAGACTAATATGAGCAGTACCAATACCAATTGATCTGACCCATTTAGCAGCTGCATCAAGTGTAACCCATGATTTAACTTTTCCTTTATGGGTTTCAGCAGTAATGGCCCCATTTGGAGTATTTGCTTCGATATGAAAGCGAGAGCCATAACCTATTATTTTGATTTTTTTTATAGCACCCGCTGAAACCATTGCCCTAAGCATTTTCTCATCCATATTTACTCTCTTTTTTTGTTGCGTAGATTTCTGTAATTTCTATACCACGATCATCGCAGTGTCTTCGAATTAGCATCTCAACCATATTGGCAATACTACGATGCTCTATATCAGCAGCGACTTTTATGCTTTCTTTTAAAAGCGGGGAGATACGAAGATTCAGAGTGGCTGTTTTCATAATAAAATACAATACAATTGATATACAAATAAAATTAAATGTAACGCATATTGCAACAATTGTCAATGTACCTATAAAATATCACTACTGTATTAATAAGTTTCATTTTTATACTTTTTTAATTAATTGACATTGCATTAAAATAGCTCAGGATAGGGATCAAATTTAAGTATTTAATCCCTTATTTGAATCATATGAAACAAGAATCGATAAAAGATACAAAGAAAACTAAACAGGGTTTGATTGCAGGCTTAATTGCCTATTTATGCTATGGACTATTTCCGATATATATTAAATCGATAGAGGTCATACCTTCGGTTGAGGTCCTTGCCCATCGAATAATATGGTCCGTTCCTTTTGGCCTTCTTATTGTAATTTTGCGTAAGCAATTTCCAGAAATAAAGCGTGCATTAACAGATATTCGAATAGTTAGTTATTTGTTTGTCTCTGCGTTATTAATAGCGTCAAATTGGTATATTTATATTTATGCCGTCCAAAGTAACCAGCTTTTACAGGCCAGTTTAGGTTATTACATAAATCCCTTGTTTTATGTATTGGTTGGTGTTGTATTTTTAAAAGAGCGACTAAGAACTCTTCAGGGGATCGCAATATTTTTTGCTGGGATAGGGGTCCTTATTTTAACTTTTAGCACAGGAAAATTTCCTTGGATCTCAATAGCACTTGCCTCATTATTTACTCTTTATGGTGTTATCAGGAAAAATATTGCAGTAGGAGCGATGCCGGGTTTATTTATTGAAACACTAATTATTTGCCCTTTTGCATTAATTTATTTCCACTATCTAACTCAAGGTACCTTTGCAATTTTTGCGGGTGATGAATCTTCAATGATTGTATTGTTATTGTTAGCTGGTCCGGTTACCGTGATTCCTTTGCTGTGTTTTGCTATCGCAGCAAGAAAATTGCGTCTTACTACTATTGGTATGATGCAGTTTCTGTCACCAACTATGCAATTTGTGATAGCCCTTCTTTATGGTGAAACATTGTCGCAAGCGAGTATGTTGTGCTTTGCTTGTATTTGGCTAGCTATATCTATTTTCTTGTATGATGCACTGACCGAAAAAGATATTAATTCTTATTAGGGATGGAAACTATCATGCTGATTTAAGATGCATTATCTTGTCAGGAGGCAGTTGTGTCATATTAAAGCGTAACTATACCTTTACAAATGCTTACAAATCTTTACAGAGAATTACTGTAATTAATTGACTATTGAGGGATAATCTTCATATAAATTAGGGGATTAGATATTATGACTATAAAAACAAAAAATACTAAGATTGCCATCGTAATTCTAGCTTTGTCGCTCATAATTTATTTCTTTCTTGGTAAAATGAAACCTGAACCGGACAAAAATATTATCGATATAAAGCCACCGATTGTGTCATCGATGATTTTAAAAAAAGAAGAAGTCAAAATTACAGTCGATAGTCAAGGTATGGTGATGCCATTAATTGAAACTATTTTAAGTGCAGAAGTTTCTGGAACCATCATAGAGGTATCGTCCAAATTTTTAGTTGGTGGTGTTTTCAAGAAAGGTGATGTGCTTATGCGTATTGATCCTACCACCTATGATGCCGCGCTTGATCAAGCGATCGCACTTAAAGATCAGCGTCAAAATGAATATGAAGATGCTGCAAAAATTAGAAAACAAGGCTATTTATCCGAGTCAGATTATTTGTCAGCCGTTACTGCTTTGGCATCAGCGAAGTCAGGACTAATAATTGCGCAACGAAATCTTGATAAAACCAAAATAATTCTGCCTTACGATGGAATGGTTAGGGTCAAATCTTCTGATTTGGGTCAGTATGTCAATACTGGCAAACAATTAGGGGTAACTTTTGCGACAAATTATGCAGAAATTAGATTGCCATTATCAGACAGGGATTTAATCTTCGCCAACCTTCCAACCTCAAGTGATATATCAGGTACAAAACAATTTATTGGGCCAAGAGTTGACTTTATTATTGATCAGTCAATGCCAGCAATGAATCGATCTGGCTACATTGTAAGAAGTGAAGGGGTTGTTGATGAAAAAACAAGAATGACTTTTGCGGTTGCGAGATTAGAGGATCCTTATAACCTTGAAGATAAAGCAGATGTTTCAGTTTTACCAATGGGGGCATTTGTAACTGCAAAAATTTATCCAAATCAAAATTATCAATTTATTAAAATTCCACGTTCAGCAATTATTAATAATCGACAAATTATCTTAATTGATGATTTGAATCGAATTTATTATCAAGATATAAAGCTAATAAGAACTGATAAATATTTCGGTTATGTTCTCAATGGGATTGAAGATGGTCAGAGAATCAGTATTACCACTCTTGAAGACGGAATAAATGGTATGAGTGTGAGAATAGATCAGCAATAATGTTTTAAGGCTTATTATGATGAAAAAAAATCAAAAAGAAGGAATTATTGGGTGGTTTGTAAGAAATCCTGTGGCCGCAAATCTACTGATGTGTTCAATTATTGGTGTTGGTTTATATTCAGGCCTGAATATAAGAAAGCAAACAACTCCTGACTTTGATCTTAATTATGTCTCAGTAAGAGTTCCTTATCTTGGTGCGGCGCCAGAAGAAGTTGAAGAGGGCGTTGTAATAAAAATTGAAGAAGCAATCCAAGATACTAAAGGTATTATAAAAATTAGATCTACAGCCTCTGAAGGCATTGGAAGCGTCAGAGCTGAAGTTGAAATTGGGGTTGATATTAATGAAGTTCTTAATGAAATTAAAGCAAAAGTAGATGCAATATCTACTTTCCCAGAATTAACAGAAAAACCAGTTGTATACAAAGTTGAGGCGCCAGTAGGTATTTTATTCGTTTCTATATTTGGAGATATAGATGAGTATCAGCGAAAAAATATTGCACAAAATATTAAAGATGAATTACTAAATTACCCTGAAATCAAAAGTATAAATATGATGGGTGATCGTGACTATGAAATAAGCGTTGAAGTTACAGAAAATACATTGCGAGAGTACGATTTAACAATGAGCGAGATTTCTCAGGCTATTAAGGACTCATCAATCGATCTACCCGGCGGCAGAATAAGGTCTGATGGGGGAGATATTCTGCTCAGAACAAAAGGACAAGTTTATACCGGGGAAGAATTTGGAGCGCTTGTTCTTAGGACGTATCCTGACGGTTCTAGGTTACTGCTTTCTGATATCGCAAATATTGATGATGGTTTTGTAGAGTCAAAGTCGTGGGGCCGATTTAATGGTAAGCCTTCACTCGATATGGAGATTCTAGCTGCCGCTGCAGAAAATGAAATTGAAACAGCAGATCGTGTAAAAGAATATATAAAAGAACGCTCGGCAACATTGCCAGATGGTGTAGAGCTGGAGGTATGGGGTGATAGATCTATTTACCTCCAAGACCGCCTAGATATGATGACAAAAAATATGGCTCAAGGTGCCTTGCTGGTCTTCATCATTCTCTCGTTATTCCTACGTTTAAAAGTAGCTATTTGGGCAGTCATTGGAATTCCTATAGCTTTCTTTGGCGCTTTATCACTGATGCCAGTAGGTCCATTTCCGGTCACCATAAATTTGATTAGTCTATTTGGTTTTATCATGGTCCTAGGAATTGTTGTCGACGATGCCATTATCATTGGTGAGAGTATCTATACAAAAATAAGAGCAGATGGTCATAATATCGAAAACGTTATTCAAGGAGCTCAAAAAGTTGCAGTGCCAGCTACGTTTGGCGTTTTGACTACTATTGCTGCATTTGCTCCAATGTTATTCGTAACGGGTTTTGGCGGACCTTTCTTTAAAGCCATGTCTGTTGTTGTTATTCTCTGTCTCTTTTTCTCTATTATTGAATCTAAACTCATATTACCCGCTCATTTAGCCCATTCAAGGATAGATGAAATCAATGAAGATGAAATATTTTCACCTTACGAAAATATACCATGGTACAAAAGACCATCGAGGCTATTCCAAAGAGCCAATCGTATTGTCCAAAGAAATCTTCAGCATGTGATTGAAAATAAATACACCCCTTTGATCAAAAAGGCCGTTGAGAATCGTGGTTTAACTGCAGTTTCTTTTTTGGCCGCACTAATTGTCATAATGGGCGTACTAAATAGTGGTCTTACAAGATTTATGCTTTTTCCTGAAGTACCAGGCGATTATGTTGTGACCGAGCTAACCATGATGGATGGATCTCCACCTGAGCTTCGTGACAATGTAATAAATAGAATTGAGCAACATGCACTTGAATTAAACGAAGAGTGGTTATTAAGTAATCCTGATGATTTACCTCCGATAAATAAATTAGGCGCATACACAGGCGGTATGACTGATTTGGGAACGCCGACTGGCGGCGATAATATCGGATTGCTTGTTGCCGAATTACCATTTGATAATAGAAGGTTAACGGTACTTGAAGTTGAAAATATGTGGCGTGATCGTATGGAGGAAATGCCGGGTGTAAAAAAATTAACCTTCGATTCCGGGAGAAGTATCGGTGGGGGTTCTGATCTAGGCTTTAATATTATCGGCCAAGATATAGAGCAATTAGAGCGATCATCCAAGGCGCTTGAAAGGAAGTTAAAAGAATACAAAGGAGTATTTGATATAAGGAGCTCCTTGAATATCGGTGGCGGGGAAATAAAAATCGATGTTAAACCTGAAGCCGAAGCACTGGGATTTTCAATGTCATCTGTAGGGAGACAAGTTAGGCAGGCTTTCTATGGTCAGGAAGCGCAACGAATTCAAAGAGGAAAAAACGAAATAAAAGTCATGGTGCGTTATCCAGAAGGCGATAGAAAATCAATAGATAATCTTGAGTCTATGCGCGTCAGAAATGCCATGGGGGATGAGGTGCCATTCTCATCTGTTGCAACGGCAAGTTTTGGAAAGGCTTATTCTAGTATTAAACGTGAAAATGGAGAGCGTGTCGTTACTGTATCTGCAGATGTTGATGCCGCAACTGTTCAGCCGAGAGTAGTAACAGCCGATATTATAAATAATTTTCTCCCTCAATTAAGAGAGGAGTTTCCTGGTCTTGAATTTGATTTAGAGGGTACAAGTAGTGAAACAGTGAAATTATTAAAAGAACTTACCACCGCTTCAATTGCAGCTCTATTTTTAATTTATGTCCTTATAGCAATACCTCTTCGATCTTATGTGCAACCAATAATCATTATGGCCGTAATACCTTTTGGATTGATTGGTGCAGTTGTTGGGCATATTGTATTTGATGAAGCAATAAGCATGTTTTCATTATTCGGCTTGGTCGCGTTAGCGGGTGTAGTGGTTAATGACAGCATTATTATGGTTGACTTTATAAACAAAGCTCGAGAAGAGGGCATGGAAATTATAGATGCAGTTATCAGCTCAGGAACTCAACGATTCAGAGCAATAACGCTAACATCGTTAACGACGGCAATTGGTTTGATGCCAATAATGACAGAAACAAGCACACAGGCCCAGTTTGTTATTCCGATGGCGATATCAATTTCTTTCGGAATAGTTTTTGCGACCGTTATTACGCTATTTTTAATACCATGCTTATATGTTATTCAGGATGATTTGGTGAGTAAATTTAAGCGCACAGACAAACTATCAGAGGCTACAGCCACTTAAATAGATTGATATTCTAATGGGACATAATCGAGTCATGTCATGACTCGATTATTCACAAGGAATTATTTAGCGGCCTTTCTCGCTAATGTTTCTTTAATGACCTCGTCAGCGACATTCTTTGGTGTCGGTGCGTAATGTGAAAATTCCATACCAAACTGACCGCGTCCCGATGTCATGGTTCTTAGATCTCCAATATACCCGAACATATCAGCTAATGGGGCACTAGCACTTACTCTTGTTCCAGTTGGTCCGGTATCTTGAGATTTAATCATTCCTCGGCGCCTATTAAGGTCACCAATAACATCCCCAACATGATCATCAGGAGTGTACACATCAACTTTCATAATTGGTTCTAAAAGCTGAGGGCCTGCTTTTGGTATAGATTGCCTATATGCAGCTTTAGTGGCTAATTCGAATGCCATTGCGGAGGAGTCAACAGCATGAAAACCACCATCCATTAGTTTAAAAGTAACGTCAAGCAATGGAAAGCCCGCAAGCATTCCCTCATCCATACTTACTTTAAAAGCCTTTTCTACGGCGGACCAATATTCTCTAGGAACATTTCCCCCGGTAACGTGAGATTCAAAGGTATAACCACTATTTAATTCACCTGGTTCTATCTTATAATCAATTTTTGCAAATTGCCCAGAACCACCGGTTTGTTTTTTGTGGATATAAGTATCTTCAACAGCTTCAGTAATCGTTTCACGATAAGCTACTTGAGGTTTGCCCATTTCGACATCGACATTATGGGTACGCCTAAGAATATCTACTTTAATATCGAGATGTAACTCCCCCATTCCTTTGATAATGGTTTCGCCAGAGTCTTCGTCTGTTGCAACTTGGAAAGAGGGATCCTCTTGTACCATTTTGTTTAAAGCAATTCCAAGCTTCTCAGTACCTGCTTTATCTAAGGGTGATATAGCTATAGAGATTACAGGATCAGGAAAAACCATAGGTTCTAATGTTGCAGGATTATTCTCATCAGCCAATGTATGACCTGTTTTTGTATTCTTCATGCCTAATAACGCAACAATATCGCCTGCTTGTGCAAAGTCTAACTCTTCTCTTGAGTCCGCATGCATTTCAACAATTCGGCCGATTCTTTCTGTTTTTCCGGTGAAAGTATTAAGAACATTATCGCCTTTTTTGAGCATACCAGAATAGATCCGAGTAAACGTAAGCGCACCATAACGATCATCCATTATTTTGAAAGCTAATGCCCTTAATGGTTTAGCTGGATCAACGATGGCGAAATTTCCAGTTTCATTACCCTCAAGATCCACTTCTGGTTGAGGTTTAACTTCGGTAGGACTTGGCAGGTAATCAACTATTGCGTTGAGTACGTTTTGTACTCCTTTATTTTTAAAAGCTGAGCCACAAAAAGTTGGAAAGAACTCAAGATTGATGGTTCCTTTTCGAACACATTTCTTTAGATCGTCAATACTAGGCTCTTCACCATCAAGGTATTTTTCTAAAAGGTCATCATCTTGCTCTAATGCCGTTTCAACAAGCTTTTCTCGCCATTCTTCAATTAATGTTTGCATATCCTCTGGAGGATCGACTATCTCAAAATTTGTTGGATCTTCAGAATCACCCCAAACCCATGCTTTCCTTGTTAATAGATCGACAACTCCTTTGAAGTCATCTTCAACACCAATAGGAAGAACCATTACCAACGCATTCGCCCCTAAAATATCTTTAACTTGCTTCACAACTCTAAGAAAGTCAGCACCAATACGATCAAGTTTATTGACCAGAATAATTCGTGCAACTTCAGATTCGTTCGCGTAACGCCAATTAGTTTCAGATTGAGGTTCTACTCCGCCAGAACCACAAAATACACCAACACCTCCATCTAAAACTTTCAATGATCTATAGACTTCAATTGTGAAATCAACGTGTCCTGGAGTATCAATAATATTCAAGCGATGATTATCCCATTCACAACTGGTCGCAGCAGATTGAATGGTTATACCTCTCTCTTGCTCTTGATCCATGAAATCTGTGGTAGCTGCTCCATCATGGACTTCACCAATTTTATGAATTTTACCAGTTAATTTTAGGATCCGTTCAGTAGTAGTAGTTTTGCCTGCATCCACATGTGCAAAAATTCCAATATTTCTATATAAGTTTAGATCTTTCATGACTTTTTTCGCTTTATATTATTTTTTTAATTGTATTGATGTTGTTTATAATTAACTCTAATTGCGCGCGCATATTATCAGCGTTGCGGTAGGTAAACCACTGAAAAATACTAAAAAATACTCAAGACTTAACTCAGTGAGTGGTTTATTTCGTTAGTGATATCTAAAAATTACTTAAAAAATTGTATTTAATGTAGTAAATTCAACCAATCAAGGAACTTTTAAAATATAATTGAATTTTAAGATGATCATTAATTTTATTAAGATAAAGGCAAGAGAATATGGAAAATATCAGCAGACGTAGGATTTTACTATCAGGTGGCGCATTTTTAGGTGTAAATGCAATCACAGCGCTAAACCCATTATCTAGCGCCTTATTTGCGGCAGATATCGTTCCTAGACCCTTTGAGCTCGTAAGAGCTGATAAAAATGAAAATCCTTATGGACCTTCAAGAGTGGCATTACAAGCAATCAATGAGGGTATTGATCTGGTGAATAAATATGGTGGTGGCAGTCGACGTAAGTTGATTGAGTTAGTGGCTAGGCAGAACGGAGTAACTTCAGACCATATTGCTATCGGTACTGGCTCTGGTGAAATACTTAAAACTGGTGGTTTGATAGCTAGCTGGGAAAAAGGATCGGTGGTTTGTGTTGATCCAACCTATCAAGATTTGGTGCGTTATGCCTCAAGAGTTGGTACGGAAATTATAAGAGTTCCGGTTGATGAGAATTTAGCTTGTGATTTAGAAGCAGTTGCTGCCGCTATAAGGCCAGATACCAAGATGGTTTATCTTGTGAATCCTAATAACCCAATTCCAAATATTATTAACAAAAATGCATTGAGAGATTTTGTTATTGAAGTTTCGAAAAAAAGATTGGTGTTTGTTGATGAGGCATATTACGAATTTGTAGAGGATCCAAATTATGGCTCTATGATTGATTTAATAGCGGAAGGTCATCGCAACATTATAGTGGCACGCACTGCGTCAAAGATTCATGGCTTGGCTGGTCTAGCGGTAGGCTTTGGTTTTGCGCATCCAGATCAAATTAAACAAATTCGAGAATTACGTACAGGTAAAAATAATACCTTGGGTATTGAAGCGGCCTATGCAAGCTACCAAGATCAAGAATTCCAAGATTTTACCAGAAGAAAAAATAAAGAATCGTTAAAAATAGTAGAAGAAATGTTCCAAGAATTGAATGTACGTTATATCAAATCAAATGCTAATTTTACTTTTTTTGAAACCGGGATTCCGGTACAAGAAATAAATACCGCTTTACTAGAGCACGGTATTGCTTCTGGCAGACCGTTCCCGCCATTTACAAAATGGTCCAGAGTAAGTATGGATAAGCCTGAGCATATGCGCTATTACGTGCAGACATTCAAGAAGTTATTCGGTAATCGTATTATGGATTCAACGTCTTAACATAGCCCACCATCTGGCTATATTTAAGAGGCTCATTAGCGACGCTGACACATAAGTTAGTGCGGCAGCGGTGAGAATTTTGTAAGCGTGCTTTTGATCCCCGGATTTTAGGATATTACCTTTTTTTAAGATCGGTAGGGCTCTTTTAAAGCTTGCGTCTAATTCTGTAGGTAATGTAACTAAATGAATTAATGTTGAGGAAAGGAGCGTTAGAAATCCTGAGATGAAGACGATAGCACTTAATCCGGGTACTTTGGTGATTATACCGATAAAAGGCGAGATCATAAGTACACCAGCACCAATTTTTTCAATCCCTCTGGACATTTTGACAAGCTTGGTTCTAAGCCTTAATGGTCCATAATTCTCACCATCTTGAATAGCATGACCAACTTCATGAGCGGCGACAGTGATAGCGGTCAGGGAGTGTCCATGAAATTTTTCCTTCGTCAATCTTACTACCTTTTCGGCTGGATCATAATGATCACCATCTTCAGTTTCTTCTATTTTTACATGACTCAATGATTGCTGATCTAGTAAATAACGTGCCAATTCAGAGCCCGTTCCAGCATAACGATCTTCGGGGAGAGAGTATTTTTCCAGCACACGTTTTACCCAGACGTTAGGAATAAAAACAAGTGCTATAATTATGCAACCAAGTAATATAAATGCCATAAAATTTAGTATAGTGTATTTGAATGTTATTGAGTATTTGGTCTGCTGATTATAAGTATTTTTTGCAGCAAATTTTCATAAAATGGAACAAGTATGACAGTAAAACGAAGTCGTGAGACAGAGATTGCCCAAGCTTACCGGCATCATGATGCCGAAACTGGAGCAATTATGCCATCTATTCACCCCTCAACTACTTTTGCAAGGGATGAGCATTACCAGTTAGTTTCAGAGCAGTTTAGTTATGCTCGTGACGAAAATCCGACTAATACGGTGCCTGAAAATATGTTGGCTAAGCTTGAGGGCGGAGAAGAGGCTTTGTTGTTTAGTTCTGGTATGGCTGCAGCAGTCAGTGTGTTTCAAGCACTCAGTCCTGGTGATCATATTGTTGCACCTGCCATAATGTATTGGGGCTTGAGGGGATGGCTGATCGATTTTACGAAAAAATGGGGCCTCGACTTGAGCTTGTATGATGCTTCTGATCCTAATGCGTTGAGTGAGAGTGTTATCAAAGGGCAAACAAGAATTATTTGGATAGAAACTCCGTGTAATCCAACATGGGATATTATTGATATAGAAAAAGCCGCAGAGATAGCCAAATCATGCGATGCAAAGTTGATTGTTGATTCCACAGTAGCTACGCCTATCCTCACTAGGCCATTAGAATATGGCGCGGATATAGTTATGCATTCAGCCACAAAATACTTAAATGGTCATGGTGATGTTGTGGCTGGCGCCTTAGTTTGCTCTAAAAAAGATAAATTTTGGGATACAGTAAGGCAAAATCGAGTTCAGAGTGGAGCAATTATCGGGTCCTTCGAGGCTTGGCTGCTGCAACGCGGAATGCGGACTTTGCATTTGCGTGTTGTAAGAGCCAGTGAAACAGCTTTAAAAGTGGCAGAATATTTCAATAACCATAAAGCAATTCATAAGGTACTATATCCTGGGCTCATAAGTCATCCTGGGCACGAAACAGCGATGAAGCAAATGTCACCAGGGTATGGTGGAATGCTCTCTTTAAGAGTTCTAGGCGGTCAAGAATCAGCTTTAAAAATCGTTAAAGCTTGTGAAATATTTATTCGTGCTACTTCTCTCGGTGGAGTTGAAAGTTTAATTGAGCATCGTTTTTCGATTGAAGGAGAGGGGAGCCCTATACCAAATGATTTAATTAGGATATCAATCGGGATAGAATCTGCTGATGATTTGATAAATGATTTAGATAGATCTATAAAAAAATAATATATATAACAATAACTTATTATATTTATTTAATTTAGTTAGTAATATAAAAATTAAGGCCAAGCTACTATGAAAAAATTAACAGAAAATATGAATTTCTCAGCTAAAAATGGACTTTTAGACAGAAGGTTTTTTTTAAAGGCCGGGCTTGCTACCAGTGGCGGATTATTATCTGCTTCCACTCTAGCCTCAGAAGGTAAGGATCGATTTCCGTGGATGAAACAACCAGGCTCAGGAATGGGTGAATCCGGGCCATCTAAATATGAAAGTCATATAAAAAGAGATAGCGTCGGGAGTCAGCCTGGAACGACCGGTTCCGGAGCCTCGAGAACCCCTATAGAGCATCTCGATGGCATCATTACCCCAAGTAGATTGCACTTTGAACGACATCATTCAGGCATTCCTGAAATTGATCCAGGTCAGCATCGTTTAATCATTCATGGCCTTGTTGAGCGTCCGTTGTCTTTCTCTTTGGAAAGTCTAGCCCGTTATCAGCAGACATCGAATATCCAGTTTTTAGAATGCTCGGGTAACAGTGGTGCCATGATATCTCCAAAACCACTCCAACGAAAAGCAAGCGATTTGCATGGCTTGGTTTCTTGCAGCGAATGGGGCGGTATACCGCTTAAAGTGTTGCTCGATGAAGCTGGAGTCAAACCTGAAGGCAAATGGATAGTCGCTTCAGGTTCCGATGCGGCTATGATGAGTCGCAGCGTACCAATAGAAAAAATATTGGATGATGCCATAATTGCAACTCATCAAAATGGAGAGCCACTCAGGCCTTCCAATGGTTACCCCATGCGTTTATTTTTACCAGGCTGGGAAGGTAATGCCTGTGTTAAATGGTTAAGAACGATAAAAGTTACCTCTGGGCCTTCAATGACAAAGGATGAGACCTCTAAATATTCGGACTTAAGGGATGATGGTATAGCTGAGTTATTTACCTTTCCAATGGGCGTGAAATCAGTAATTACTAGCCCTTCTTTGGGGTTAGATTTTGCTGGTGCAGGTATTTATCAAGTCAAAGGTATTGCTTGGTCTGGCTCAGGAAGAATAAAAACTGTAGAACTGTCTGCTGATGGAGGAAATACATGGGCCGAAGCACTCTTGGATCAGCATGTACTTCCTAAATCATTGACACGTTTTCGTTCTGCATGGAAGTGGGATGGAGGTCCTGCAACCATAATGAGTCGCGCCATAGACGAAAAAGGCAATGTTCAGCCTTCAAGAGAGTCTTGGTTTGTTGGCCGAGCCAAAAATACATTTTATCATTTCAATGCAATCCAGACATGGGGTATTAATGCAGCAGGGGAGGTGAGTAATGTTTATCTCTAAACTGATGAAAGTTATATACACTTGCGCTTTGATAATAATTACCCAAGGTATTGCTGCTGCTGATGTTTCATTTGGAGCGACCAACCCAAACCTGGGGGAGATTCTTCCAGCTGAATATGTGGATCAGGTCGATTTTGTGGTAATGCCTAATGGTGATGGGTTACCTCATGGCTCGGGCAATGCCGTCTCTGGAAAAAAAATATTTAATGTCCAATGCGTTGCTTGTCATGGCAATGAAGCAAAAGGTGGAATTAACGGTGATCTTGCGGGCGGTCATGGCACAATTAATGGCCCACTGCCTAAAAAGACAGTAGGTAGTTATTGGCCCTATGCTACGATTTTATTTGATTATATTAGGCGCGCAATGCCTTATCAAACACCAGGGACTTTAACCAATGATGAGATATATGCACTAACCGCATATATTCTTTATCTTAATAATATTGTGACTGAAAAAGAAATTATGTCATCTGAGACATTGCCTAAAACCAAAATGCCCAATAGTGAAGGATTTGTTTGGGCATATCCTGCCTCAGAATAGAGATGCATACCAAACCATTACCTCTGAGATATTGGAATAAAATTGGTCATAATGCTATGGGGCGTTGGTGTTTTGCTAAGGCTGTTTGTTGGCGAGTCCCCTATTTTTCGTCAATTTCTCCATCATTCATCACTTATACTGAAACTGAAGTGGTGGTCGGTATGAAAAAGAGAAGAGGCGTCACTAATCATTTGGGTACAATCCATGTGATTTCTATTGCTAATCTTTGCGAGCTTGCAGCCGGAACTCTTATGGAGGCTGGGTTAGTAGCAACTATGCGTTGGATACCTAAAGGTATGAATATACATTATCTGAAAAAAGCGAATTCTAACTTAACTGCTAAAGCAGTAATGCCTAGAATTCAAGAGGGGGAGATAGCTGATATTATAGTGCCAGTATCAGTATTGGATACTGACGGGCTTGAAGTTGTTCAAGCTGATATAATTATGTATCTTACACCCAAGAAGTGAATCGTCTAAAAGCAAACTGGAAGTATTAATATGCAGCAAAATAAAACTAATGAAGATACGATTAATGATGGAGAAGAGCAAAAAACCTATAACTATGAGGCGAACTTAAAATCAATTCCTGTATGGAAAAGATTGATGTACATGCTGATTTTTGGAGTGGTATTTAGTTTGTGTCGGATGGTGATTTTTGGTGTAGCGATATTGCAGTTCTTCTCTGTTTTGTTTACCTCTGCTCCAAATGCAAAGCTTCAGTTATTTGGTCGGACGGTAGGTTTGTATATATCTGAAATTACCGATTTTTTGACTTATTTTTCTGAAGAAAAGCCGTTTCCTTTCGATAAAGATTGGCCCAGCTCCGAAGCATAATTAACATCACTCCTTAACTATAACTTTTTAGTTGGCGAGCTATCTTTATTGACTCAGCTCATGAATTACGATCTGCCAATGCTCCAGCGCATCAAAAAATGACTTAACGAGGACTCGCTCGTTTAAGCCGTGAGCAAAGCTATCTTCAGCTCTTGCGAACTGTCCAGTCGATCCATAGGTGGGGATCCCGCCAGCCCTTAATGCACGACCGTCTGTTGCTCCTGTCGTCATATAGGGGATGATCGGTAAGTCGGGAAATTGAGTGTGTACTGCTTTTTGTATTGCAGCCATTACATCTTCCCGTAATGGAGAGGCTGGTGCACTTTTTGGGTCACCAGAGACCTCGATTTTTATAGCTTTATTAGAAACTATTTCACGTAGTTTATTGTGCACCTCATTGACCTTAACACCTGGAAATAAACGGCAATTGATATTTGCTTCCGCGCTTTGCGGTAAAGCATTTTCTGCATGACCCGCATCAAGCATGGTAGCGACGCAAGTGGTCTTTATTATTCCTATTTGGTTAGGATAGCTAGATATTATTTCAGCTGCTTTTGAGTCGTTAGGATTTATAGAAAAATCCATCATTGCTTTACCTAATTTATTTTTTTCGGCAGCTGCTCTCATCTTAAAATATTCAACTGTTATATCATTTGATTGAACGGGAAAATCATAAGATTCAATTTCTTTTAATGCTTGGGCAAGGTCATAAATTGCATTGACTTTTCTTGGTCGAGAGCTGTGTCCACCTGGGTTTGTAATAGAGATTATAAAATCAGTATATGTCTTTTCAGCGGCTTGAAGTTGATATGAAATTGGTTCAAATTCTGTACTTAATGAGCCACCACCGGAATCCGCATTAATTGCAAATTCAGCATCAATTAATGCCCTGTGATTAGCTATTAAATCTTCAATTGTCAGCATTTCAGTTTCTTCGTCACCACTAAAAGCAATAATTAGGTCACGATTAGGCATAAAATTTTCATTTTTTAACCTTAAGAAGGCTGCAGTTAACAAAGTGGTGCCAAATTTATCGTCACTTGTGCCCCTGCCAAAGAAATAACCATCTTCTTCTATCAGAGTAAATGGATCTTTTACCCAATCCTTTCTCAGTGCATCAACAACATCCATATGAGCCGCAAATAGAATAGGTTTTTTTCCAGAAGATCCATCGCCACGATATCGAACCACTAGTGACGCAATTTCTTCTCCATTGGGAGAAATAAAGGGGATAACATTTATATCATTATCATCAAAACCACCATCCCTGAAACGATCTGCTAGATAGTGAGCCATGATTTTCACTTGATCATGACCTTTTGCGGTTCTCATGGCTATTGTATCGCGATAGATTTTCAATGCCTTAGTTTGGTAATCAGCTGTGAAGTCTTTACTGCTGATTATTTGTGCTTGTGTAGAAATAGAGAAAAAAAGAGAAATTATAAAAATATACTTAGACATTATATTACCTATATTGATTATTGGTTGTGTTAATCATTCCATCCACGCCAACCAGGACCACGAACAATTCGTCCTGGCAGGGCACCGGTATGCTCACCATTTTTAAGAACTTGCTCGCCATTAACAAAAACATGTTTCATTCCTACTGCATATTGGTGAGGTTTTTCGAATGTTGCCTTGTCATTAACTTCTTCTGGATCAAAGATAATAATATCTGCGTAATTATTTAGCTGAATAGAGCCTCGATCTTGTATTCCAGTATTTTTCGCCGGCAATGAAGTTAATCTTCTGATAGCTTCTTTCATTGTTAAAGCTTGCTCATCTCTGACATATTTACCTATTACTCTTGCGAAATTACCATATGCTCTAGGATGAAGGCTTTTTTCGAGGAACACTCCCTCATTTGCAATGGCCCCAGCATCAGAACCAAAGCTCATCCATGGTTTTTTTATCTGCTTTGTTACATTCTCTTCTGACATCAGAAAAAATACTGCATCAATACGACTATTATCCTCAATGACTAGGTCCATAGCAGTAATCTGTGGAGATGTACCTCTAAGCTCACTAACTTCTTGCAATGTCATTCCTGTGTATTTCTTTAATTTAGAATTTCGAAAACCAGTTAATAATATCCCTTCTGGACCCGCTTGCATGAAAAAATTCTCCCAGAGCGAATTTTCATCCAGCATTTCTTGTGAGACTCTTTCTCTAACTGATGGTATTTGTAATTGCTTAACCCATTCGTCATGACCACCTTCTTGGACCCATGATGGCATTGTTGCATCCAGCCCCGTTGCTGCAGCTGGATAAGTATACATATCAGCGCTTATCCTCAGGCCTGCGTTTCTTGCCGATTCGATTAAATTAAATACATTTTCCAGTTTATGCCAATTTTTTTTACCTGCCGCCTTCAAATGATATATCTCAGCAGGTGCTCCAGTTAGACTTGCAATCTTTATTAATTCGAGTACCGACTCTTCTAGAAGATTTGCCTCAGATCTTAAATGAGAAATATATGCTCCGTTATGCTTAGCTGCAATTCTTACTAGTGCAATTAATTCATCGGTATCAGCGAAAGTTCCTGGCGTATAAATTAAAGATGAGCCAACACCCATCGCACCATCAAGCATTGCCTCTTCAACTAGATTTTGCATTCTGATGAGTTCAGCGGCTGTGGGTTTGCGATTCTCATAGCCTAGTTCATGTACTCGAACTGTACTGGCACCGATATATGAAGCAACATTAACAGAAACACCCTGACTAACAATGCGTTCAAGATATTCATTAAGCGTAGTCCATGTAATATCATATTTAATATTACTCTGTTGTTCTTTCATTCTAATCTTCATTGAGTCATTCAATGGGCCCATTGAGGATCCTTCGCCCATTATTTCGAGTGTTACACCTTGCTTTATATCGCTAAGAGCCCGACCATCTATAAGCAGAGGCTGAGTAGCCCAGGAGAGCATATTAATGAATCCTGGAGCAACTACCATATCTGTAGCATCTATAAATTTACTTGATGAGAAATCTCCAAGGTCTCCTATTTGAGCAATTGAATCACCAATTATACCTATATCACTATTGACAGGATCATTGCCTAGTCCATCATAAAGAGTTCCATTGCTTATAATTACATCAAAATCTTTGGAATTATTTGAGCCTTCATCACATGCAACTAGGAATCCCAGCAATACAAAGCTGAATGTGTATTTGAGTAAGTATTTCATCTTCATGAATCTTGTTGTTGATTATTTAGTTCGCTGTGGCGCCAAGTTCGATTTCACTCCATGCGCGTAATAAATTTTCCCCAAGAATTTTTTTAATATCTTCATTGCTGTAATCTCGATCCATTAGTCCCTGAATAAGATTAGGGTAGCTAGAAACATCCTTAAGACCAATCGGTAGAGTATTTCCAACACCGTCATAATCAGAGCCAATCCCAACATGATCGACACTACCGGTTAATTTAACCACGTGATCAAAATGATCTAGAGTCTGCTCTAATGTGGCAAATGGATAAGGATTTAATTTGGCATATTCATCGTTGAAGGCATCACGATCATTACCATTTTCACTTCCATACAGATCTAGTGGCGTATCATCGTCAGATGATAATAACTTTTCCCAAGCTTCAGTTCTTTTTGAGTTATATTGATTGGCCTCTTCTGTAACGAATGCGGAGCCATAATTAATCATAATAACACCGCCATTTTCAGCCAAACGAATAATCATTTCATCATTCATGTTTCTTTCGAATCCCGGAGTGAAGTGACGCGCAGAAGAGTGAGAGGCTATAACTGGGACACTTGTTATAGCCATGACATCCCAAAATGCTCCATCAGAGACATGACTGATATCTATTATCATACCAAGACGGTTCATTTCTTTAACAACATCTTCACCAAAAGCACTTAGACCACTATGGGCTTTATTTGAGTCATAAGATGAGTCAGAGATTAGATTTGATAAAGAATGAGCTAGGGTAATATAGCGAATTCCTTTTTCGAAAAAATACTCAATATTTTCAATTTGACCTTCGATCGGTGATCCATTCTCCATGCCTAATGGTAGAGAGATCAAGCCTTGAACGAATTGCTCTCTAATTTGTGATGGTGAAGTAGCAATTGCATATTTATCTGGTGCAGTTGCTACAATTTTTTCCACCAAGATAATTAATTCTTCAGCACGTTCTTTTGATTTACCCTCAGACGCTAATGAGGCTGGTGTGTATATCGACATAAAAGGCGCATTTAAACCACCTTGAATAGCTCTGGGGTAATCGTAATCGCCACCTTCTGTAGCCATCGTAACGTCTTCCCATTCACGGAGAATACGATATGGAACATCAATATGACCATCAATTATAATTGAGTTTTTTGCTAACTCGGATGATGTCATTGATTCATTTGATGGCATGCAAGCCATTAACAATGAAGGGAGAAGAATGAGTGCAATATGACGAAGTAAATACATTTAGAGCTCCTAATTATAAGGTTATGCTGTTTAATAATTTAGATGTTAGTATAGGTAAAAGTTAAGGGATAATCATTACAAACAAGCTGCTTTTTTTTGGGAAGTAATTTTGTTTCAATTCGTAACAACTATCATATTGATTTTGTTGAATTTTCCAAAGAAAGTATAATGATGGCATGATAAAAATATTATTAATTGATGATGATTTTAGGCATTCAGAACTTCTAAAGAACTACCTATCGCGATACGGGATGAAGTTAGATTGCATCAGCGACGCTGAGAAAGGCTTGAAAAGATTCGAGTTATCTGATCCTGATTTATTGTTACTTGATATAATGTTACCGGGAATGAATGGTTTCGATGTTTGCACTGAAATCAGAAAAACGAGTAATGTCCCTATCATTATGTTAACTGCAAGAGGCGATGTTTCTGATCGCATTTCTGGCCTTGAGTTGGGCGCCGATGATTATATCGGTAAACCATTTGAGCCAAGAGAGTTAGTAGCAAGGATTCAATCCGTATTAAGAAGGGTGGATAAAGAAGTCAAATCGAGTGATGGCATTCTTAAGTTTGATGGTCTGACTCTTGATACAAACAAACGTACCGCCGAAGTTGATGAAAAATCTATAGAGTTGACCTCAATGGAGTACGAATTATTATTCATACTGGCAAAAAATACCGGTAAAAAAATGCATAGAGACGAACTTTTATCCAAGCTAAGAGGCATAAATGCAACGATTTTGACAAGATCGATCGATATTATGGTGAGTCGTGTAAGAAACAAAATTGGAGATAAAGCTAAACCTGCACGCTTCATTCAAACTATTTGGGGAAGTGGTTACATCTTCGTTGCAAAAGAGCTTAAATCTTAAATAATTATGTTGAAACGTATAGGACATTCCTTGTCTTTACGTCTTTTAGGAATATTTCTTTTATCTGGCGCTCTTTTTGCTTATGCCTCAGTACTTGGTTTGCGTTGGGTCTATGAAACAGATGAGCTGAGAGAGTTGGTTAGCGGTCATTTATCCTTGCATATTAATTATGTAAAGCAGGATATAGGTAACCCACCAAAAATTGAAAATGCAATCGCAATTACAAAAAAGGTACCAGTAGACATAAGAATAATTGGGCATGATTTGAATTGGGCGTCAGCTCCTAATTTTCCTGAGATAGAAGATCTAGTATTTTCGTCAAGTGATCAGCTTAGTAATGCAGCCAGTCAATGGCTGAATGAATTACAAGATATTGAATTTGCAAGTGACGGAGATCACCGGTTCTTAAAGATTGAAGAAAGTGGATATGAGATTATTGTCTCTACACCTAAAATTGCCTCAAGATCTGTGCAAAAAAATCTTCCTCGTTATATTAAGATTGGAGAAGGTGATTATAATTTGCTAATAATAGCGTTTACCTTGTTACTAGTTTTTATCACCTATTTAGCGGTTAGATGGTTATTTAAACCAATTGAGATAGTCAGGCGTGGGGCGGCTGAGATTGGTCGTGGAAATGTTCGTTTTCGCATTAGAGATTTAAGGAATGATGAGTTAGGTGATTTGGCAATGGATGTCAATAAAATGGCCGAAAATGTTGAGTTAATGCTAGACGCAAAGCGACAGTTATTGCTGGGTATCAGTCATGAACTAAGATCACCTTTATCAAGACTAAGGTTAGCTTTGGAGTTACAAAGTAATCTGGATGATCAAAATGATCTAATCAGCGATCTTGATGAAATGGAAAAAGTAATTTCAACGCTTATTGAGGCGGAACGATTAAATAGTGGGCATGAAGGCATAAATATTGAGCGTGTCTCGATTATCGAAATTGCTGAAAAGCTAATTACTGATTTCTTCTCAAGGGAAAAACATCTAATTGAATTTGATTTGCCTGATGGGATGTACTTGAATGCCGATAAAGTAAGAATTATTCTAATGATCAAAAATCTTATTAATAATGCATTAAGATACAATAACGATAGAAAAGCCAGAGTCAAGATTGCATTTAGCGTGACAACATATGCGACCATAATAAAGGTCATTGATTCAGGACCAGGCTTCACAGAAGAAGAGGCAAAATTTTTGGGTGAACCATTTCACAGGGGTGACCCGTCAAGAGCTAGGCGCACAGGAGGTACTGGCTTGGGTCTTTACATCGCAAGACTAGTGGCAAAGGCTCATGGTGGTAATTTAGATCTTGATTCTTCCTACAAAAATGGTGCGTGTTTGATGGTTACATTACCATTTGAACCAAAAATTTAAGTTTATATTATAACTATATGATAAGTATCGTTAAGTAATAATTTTATTACCTATCATCGTCACATCTTCAACTAGACCATCAAAGTCCGAGCGTTGACTTCGATGATTGCAAATCGCCACTCTCAAGGAGAAGTTGCCTTTTAATAAAGCTGAGGAGGGGGCTGAATTTCCACTTTCATGTAATCTCATTAGTATCTCAGCATTCAAATCATTTAATTTTTCATTTTTAATTGTTGGGTTAATGTATCTAAAATTCACTATATTCAATGAAGTTGGGGCTAGTAATTCTAAGTTTTTATGCCCTTCGACTAACTGAGTAAGGTATTTAGCTTGATCGATATTTTGTTCAATCTGAGCGCTATATTTTTCAGCGCCTTCTATTTTTAATGCCATCCAAGCACGAAGTGCTTTAAATGACCGTGAAAGTTGCACCCCATATTCAGAGAAATTAATTGGACCCGATGCCAATCCACGTTCAAAATTCTTTATATAAGGCGGTATTACTGAGAATGTTTCTTTATGCGGATGATTTCCTCGAATCAACACGCAACCACAATCATATTGAATATACATCCATTTATGGAGGTCAAAGGCAATTGAATCAGCTAACTCGAGGCCATCGACAAGATGATGAGATTTTTTTGCAAATTTAGCAATTGCACCAAATGCCCCATCAGCATGAAGCCAAATGTTCTCTTTTTTGGCTATTTCGGATAATTTAATCAAAGGATCTATTGCGCCAGTATTCACAGTTCCCACATTAGCAATAATACAGGCTGGAATAAGACCATTTTTACGGTCTTCATCTATCGCTTTTTGGAGAAGATCTAGGTTAACGGTGTAGTCATCATTGATCGGTATTAACTTTAACGATTTCGATCCAAGTCCAAGTAGCTCAATTGCTTTTCTAATGCAAGAGTGAGTTTCTACTGAACTATAGAACATCAATCTGGCATTGTCTTTGAGGTCAACCCCCTCATCTCTAACATCATAATTTGAGGCATGTGTTCTGGCAACCGCCAAACCCACTAAATTTGCCATAGAACCACCACTTACAAGTAAACCATTAGCATCTTGAGGGTAACTAAGTAGTGTTTTTAACCACGAAAGAAGCTGTAACTCAACGTGTGTTGATGCTGTTTCATCCAAGCCTAAGCTGCCTGAATTCATCGCCGAAATTACCATATCAGCAATTAATTGACTGGGTGTCCCAGTACCTCCAACCCAGCTCCAAAATCTTGGGTGAATATTATTGGTTGGGTAGGGTAGGATATGGGTTTTCACTGATTCATAGACATCAGATTCTTTTGATCCTTTTGATGGAAGAGGCTCTGCAAACAATTCTTTTGCCTCTTCTGGTAAGGGTGTCCATACCGGTCTATCACCTACAGTTTTAAGGTACCCAACCAGATCATCAACCACTTTATGAGCTAAGTCTTGAAATTCATCCCAATTTTCTGGGTCTAGTGTCTGTTCATCTTTTAAATGATCTTTCATTGTTAAGCCTTAATTAATTATTATGTATTTATTTTAACTATAAATTATGATTAATTTTTAAAATTATACTATTGTATGAGAATGAATCTACTAATGTTTATTATCATTTTTATCGCAATCTGCGTCTCAATTGGTTTGATGTATATGGCATGGCGACTAATTCCCGGGACTCGAACGGCTAAAAAAGACAACGATAAAAGTTAATTATTGACGTGATTGCCGTCAAATTGGCTCTAGTGATTTAATAATCCAAGAATGGTTTGTCTAATTTGATCGTTTGATAACCTGTCAATAATTTCATTAGATATTTTACCAATGGTTATATTATCTTTTTTTGACGCATTAATGGCATAGATATTTTTTAATTCACTTAGCGTTAAATACCCTGGATGGTGCATTTCGATTATTTCTGCGTATCTAATTTTTTGATGGTTTCTTTCTACTGATAACATATAAACGTGAATGACTAATTTTTGGTCTACTTCACTTTTGAGCCATTCTTGGATGACAGGAAGAATATCCTCAGATAACTCAAATGCGAGAAGATTATCTTTGGTTACACTCCAACCATAATCTTTAAATGTAGCGCCAATAGAGCCGCCATTAATTATCTTTTTATGTGCATCGCTAACTTTACCCGAATCAATAAAATTTACTAATGCCAATGTATGGTATTTCTTTTTGTAACCAGGGCTTTTCTTTACTGCATTTATTTCATTGAGAGCGATATAATGATCATCAATACTAAAAAGAAAAGAAATTCTATTTTTGCTGGAATTTTCGATTATATCTAGACCATAGGATCCGAATTTATTTTCAATCATTTCACTATTTAATAGAGGGTAAGAGCACCCATTTATAATTAAAGTTGATAATAAGATTGTGATTTTGAATTTAGTAAATTTAAATTTCATGTGGAATTATTCTAGGTATAACTTAAAATTAGTTTAGTTGTTCATTATAATTCATCAAGGTAAAAGATTGAACGTATAATCTTAAAATTCATAATAATGATGGTGGAAGGGAAGGTTTATGAAAGAGCGGGCAATGATTATATTATCGGGAGGTCAAGACTCCACGACATGCCTATATTGGGCTTTAAAGCGCTTTCATGTAGACAATATTGAAGCGGTAACTTTTGATTATGGCCAGCGCCATAGGATAGAAATTGCTTGCGCTAAACATATTGCTGAGCAACATAATATTCCTCACCATATTATTCCAATTAATTCATTTGAGATGTTAGGTCAGAATAGTCTCACTGATAATAAGATCGAATTTGATGGTGGCCACCACAGGGAACTACCTAAGACATTTGTACCGGGAAGAAATCTTATTTTTTTAACCTTTGCAGCATCGCTAGCTTGGCAAAAAAAAATCAATCATTTGGTGATAGGAACGGCACAAACTGATTATAGTGGTTATCCAGATTGTCGCGAAAATACGATTAAAGCCATGGAAAAAACATTAAACCTTGGTTTGGATTACTTTTTCAAGGTACATGCACCATTAATGCATTTAACAAAAAAAGAAACAGTTTTATTGGCTGTGGAGCTTGATGCATTAGATGCATTGGCATTAACGCATACTTGTTATCGAGGAGAGCGGCCTCCTTGTTTGGATTGTGCGGCATGCGAGTTAAGAGCAAAAGGTTTTGAAGAGGCGGGGATTAAAGATCCCTTGCTGAACTAGTTATGTATTCTGTTAAAGAAATTTATTACACTCTGCAAGGCGAAGGTCAGCATACGGGAAGGCCTGCTATATTTCTTAGATTTTCGGGTTGTAATTTATGGTCAGGTAGGGAGAAGGATCGCAAGACAGCGGTATGTCGCTTTTGTGATACAGACTTCAGAGGGGTTGATGGTATCGGGGGAGGGAAGTACTCAACGGCTCGCGAGTTAGTTGAAAAGGTCATTCTTAATTGGCCTGAAACAAAACATAATATCGCTCCATATGTTGTTTGTACTGGTGGCGAACCGTTGTTGCAGCTAGACAAAGATTTGATTGACGAATTTCATCGAAAATCATTCGAAATTGGTGTTGAGACTAACGGTACGATAAAGGCGCCAGAAAATATTGATTGGATTTGCGTGAGCCCTAAAGCAAACTCAATCTTGAAACAAGTGTCGGGAAATGAAATTAAACTCGTCTATCCACAGGTTGAAAAATTGGCCGCACCACATTTGTTTGAGAAATTTGATTTTGATTATTTTTTCTTACAGCCGCTAGACGATAGTAATTTAAAATTTAATACAAAAGCATCTATTGAGTATTGTTTAAAAAATCCACAATGGAAATTGAGCATTCAAAGTCATAAAATATTAGGATTACCATAATGAAAAAATACACAATTAAGCAAATTATCTTTGCCTTAACTATTGGGTTCGCACTTTCATGGTCTGTGTATCAATCAACAGTTAAGCCTCCCTATCAAGCGCAACGTCAGCTTGAAGAAAAAATCATAAAAAAAGCCAATATTTTATTAATTGAATCACTCCAATTGCCAGTCGGTATTGAAGTGATTGATCCAATTAATCCTGATAAGGATGTGGGCAAAACTTACATTTCTCCTGAGAATGAAAAATGGCAAATATCTGGCTATTACCGGCGAAGTGAAATGGATGATTGGCACCCCTGGCTCATGAATTTAGATCAGGACCTTCTTTTTATTGAATTAAGCGTGCAAGATAGTCCTTACTTATTTTCGGAAGAAATTCTTAGTAATAAGTCAATATCGATTCTGTCTACTGATTGATTTTTGAGCTTATTCTATATTTTCATCTCGCCATTGAATGATATTTAATTCAATAAAGAAAAATGCAACAAGCCATAAGAAGGCGTCCCAAAAGTCAACAAAATCTCCTTCTAGACCCCAGTAAAATGCGTTAACAAAAAGAATTGGATACAGAAAGTATTGATTAAATCTGCTAAGTTTTAATGAAAAATTTTGATGTATATTTTTTTCTTGAAGCTTGATATTTAGCTCAATGATAAAGACCACTATTATCCAAACTCCTGAATTAATTATATCAACCCACCCGAGCCAGATTATATCTTTTGAGCCTGCAGTATCCACTATGGCATTGGTATTACCAAATCTAACAAACTCATTTGCTGTACTCAGTAATGAGCAATTTTCAGAAGATATAGGTGAATATTCATTAATCATTTGTGAGTAGCTCCAATTCTCATTAACTAGGGAGCATAAATCCGTCACTTGGAATGAAGTCGTATTGTAGTAAAAGGCCAGACTTGCACAATACCCAAAGAATGAGTAGATGATAAAACTATAACAAATTGCTTTTATTATGAGAAATACCATTGTTATTAAAGGCGTAATTTGCTCATCTTCAAGATAGTATGTTTCGAGCTCTAATATCCAAAGAAGAGCGAGCCAAGACACTGTATCAATAGTAGTTGCATATGCATTTATAATTTGGCCAAGTGCGATCCCATTGGGATAGCGAATTGAGAAAGCTTCGAGATCTTCTGTGAAAAAGAAATAAAAATTAATCGTCAATAATATATAAATACCGTATTTAAAATATTGAAAAAAACTCTCTCTAGTTATCACATGCTCATCCGTTTTGGTTTTTCATTCTGTTACATCTTAATGATGATTCAATTTATTGCCATAAAATTTACGGTTTTTAATTTGTTATTTATGTAGAATGCCTTTTCGTTTTAGTTTTCTAAATACTCTATTTTAATAAAGATATAAAATGAATTCTCGTAACTTACCCATACTTTTCTTTTGTCAATTAATATCGGCCACTGGTCAGATTGTAATCGTTACCCTTGGCGGGGTTATTGGTTCTTCACTGACTGATAATCAGTCAATAGCAACGTTACCTATATCACTAATGGTGGTGATCACAGCATTAGCTGCCATCCCTGCTACGATGTTAATGAAGAGGATTGGACGTAAGTTGGGTTCAAGCATAGCTTCCCTTTCAGCTGTCAGTGCGGTTTTAATAGCGGCTTATGCGCTGCAAGTGCAAAGTTTTAACTTGTTTGCTCTTGCGGCTGCTATGTTTGGAATTAATGCTGCTTTTACCCAGCAATATCGTTATGCGGCAGCTGAAAGTGTTAAGCAAAAATTTGTCCCCAGAGCGATCTCCATGATTCTATTAGGCGCAATTGGCGGTGCTTTACTTGGACCTGAGTTGGTAACAAGAGGTCAGAATTGGGTTGAAGGTGTTCCATATGCAGGTAGTTTAATCTCTTTGTCTGTTTTATTTGGTATCCAGTCTGTTTTATTATTATTACTTAAACCTTTCAGGGCCCCAGATGAACAAGAAGCTAGAGAGATTAGTCGCCCCTTATCCGTAATTATGAATCAGCGAGTTTTTATCATGGCCATGCTTGGCGGCACTGTCGCTTATGGTTCAATGACTTTTATAATGACCGCAACACCCCTAAGTATGCACGTCATTGATGGATATTCTATTGAAGCAACGGCTAATGTGATTAGAAGCCATGTATTAGCGATGTATGTTCCGTCCTTGATTTCTGGTTTTTTAATTGAAAGATTTGGCCTTACAAAGATAATGATGCTTGGTGTATTGGGCCTTCTTTTTGCCAGCCTTGCTGGCCTATCAGGTCAATCTATATTTAGCTATTGGGCCGCTCTGGTGATGTTGGGAATTGGCTGGAATTTCTTATATATAGGTAGCACTTCTATGCTCACCTATACTTATCGCTCCAGTGAGAGATTTAAAGCCCAAGGTATTAATGAATTTTGCGTATTTGGAATGTCTGCATTAGGCTCATTATTGGCGGGTACGATTATGTATTATTATGGATGGTATACCTTAGTATTGATTCCATTACCCTTTTTGCTCATGATTGCGGTAGGACTAAGAATGACTAATAATGAAACAAAAGTGTTACTTACTACCAAACAATAATAATAAATTTTTACTGGTCAATTAAATTTATGAAGTCATCTCTTTATAGCCAAGACATGTATAAGTACGATACTCCAGAGAATTCTCTATGGGAGTCAACGCAGGGCGATGCAGTTGTTGATACCAAAAAAATCGAAGGCTCAAACTTTTGTGAAGTAGCAATTATTGGTGGTGGCTATACAGGCTTATCAGCCGCTTATCATCTTGCAAAAGATTATGATATTGATGTCGCTATTCTTGAAGCTGGGCATTTTGGTTGGGGGGCTTCAGGCCGAAATGGCGGGTTTTGTTCGGTTGGTGGCGTAGCTGAATCTTCAGAAAACTTAATTAAGCAATACAGTCTTGAGGATGTTCGAAGCTACTATCAATCTCAAGTAGATGCTATAGAGCTAGTAAGAAATAACATCATAGATGAGCAAATGGATATCAAGATCCAAGGTTCAGCTGAAATTCAAGTAGCAAGGTCTAAAAGAAATCTAGAAGAAATGACGGAGCACGCAGTTTTTCAAAGAAAGAGCCTTGGATTAGATGCAACTGTAATTTCAAAAGAAAACCTTAAAGAATCATATTTTGACGCAAATGAGCAATGGGGTGGAATTGCTTTAAAGCCAACATTTGGATTACACCCATTGAGATACGCTAATGGCTTAGCGATTGCTGCGATTAAAAATGGAGCGAGACTCTTCAGTGATAGTGAAGTAATTGATTGGGAGAAAGATAAAGGCTTACATTACTTAAGAACAAGCTCGGGGTCTTTGAGAGCAAAATACGTTATTTTCGCAACTAATGGTTTTATGCCTGAACATTTAATGAGTAATTTTAAGGCAAGAGCTCTTCCTATCATTAGCTCAATCATTACTACTAGAGTTTTGACTGAAGAGGAGTTATCTGCTCATAATTGGCAAACAGATAACCCTGTGATTAATTCCAGAAAGTTAGTGAATTACTTCAGATTATTACCTGATAATAGATTCTTATTTGGTGGCCGAGGCTCATCGTCTGGTGATCATGCTGGTGCTGAAAAGAATTACAATTATCTTATTAAAGTAATGCGAAGTATCTACCCGCATTGGTCGAATGTTGAAATCGAACATAAATGGCATGGCTTTGTTTGTTTTACAAGACGATTAACCCCATCTATAGGGCGTCTTGATGATGATCCAAGTGTTTTTTTTGGTTTTGGGTACCATGGTAATGGTGTTAATACATCGACATGGACGGGCTTGCAGCTTGCAAAATGGCTCGGTAAATATGGTAGTAACAATAAAATACCAAAGAATCTTCCAAAATTAGTACAAGGCTTGTCTCCAAAATTCCCATTAAGCGCTTTACGAAGATATTATTTGCAAGGGATGATCCAGTATTATCGACTCAAGGATGCGATTCGAGAAAATCGCAGTTAGCACATAGGCGTCAAGATGCCGTTATCTCAACAAAGTCAATTTTAAAGCGAACAGCACAATCTGGGCATGAAAAGTCATGCGGTAAATCAGAAAATGGGGTGCCTGGTGGGTAACCCTCAAAATCGTCACCAACCTCAGCATTATATATGTATGAGCATTCTGGGCATTGATATTTCAGCATAACTATTGCGCTTCTTGGTATTCGTTTTGACGATATTTATTCATGAGAAATTCTTTTTTCTTCGGATGTATATTAATTTTTGTCATATCACCTTGGATGTGAGTTAGCCCTAATAGGCGTTTATCCATAACGTAAAACCACAACCACGGTATATAGGCGATTAAATAACAGCCTAAATACCCATTTGGTAAAGAAGGGAGCTCTTGGTAATGCCTTAAGGATTGATAGCGCCGCGTGGGATGGGTGTGATGATCTGAGTGGCGTTGTAAATGAAAAAGCACCAAATTACTGAAAATATGATTGCTATTCCATGAATGATGGGGCTTACATCGCTCGTAGTGACCTGAGTTTTCTTTTATACGAAGTAAGCCATAATGCTCAATGTAATTAGCGCTACTTAATTGAAACCACGCAAAAGCATTATGTAAGACTAAAAATGGAAGCATTTTTATCCCTAATATAATTATGATTGTGCCTTGCAATGTGATTGACAAAGCATAGGACTGAAGGATTTGATTATTTAGGCAGAAGAAATGTTG